>TARA_R110000765_G_scaffold89015_1_pt1 | contig 16700 bp, 24 predicted proteins | sample TARA_R110000765 | Tara Oceans TARA_R110000765 (sample SAMEA4398168) | marine metagenome | biome: Polar Biome; feature: [MES] marine water layer (ENVO:01000295) within the mesopelagic zone...; material: water (ENVO:00002006), including particulate matter (ENVO:01000060) such as...... | reverse complement strand
CTAACGCTCTAATAGACTTATACAAACTTGAAGACAGAGTAGCACAAGTTTATTACAATTACTTTTCCCTCGAAGAACCTCCTGGGTTAGATTTTTATAGTAATAAGATTAAGGATACTTTTTTAGGTATAGAAGCTAATGGTATAAAGATTGATAAACCTAAATTTGATAAATCATTTGGATCTACCTTTAGCTTGCATAATGGATTTGCGTATACACAATACAACTACTACACAACGACTGGAAGACCTAGTAACCGTTTTGATGGAGTAAACTATGCTGCTTTACCGAAGGAGGACTCAACACGAGAGTGTTTTGTGAGTAGGTTTGGTTCTAGTGGTAGGTTGTTGGAATTAGATTTCAACTCGTATCATCCTAGGATTATCGCCTCTATTATTGGTTACGACTTTAAAGATGAAAATGTGTATGAGCACCTAGCAAAGCACTACCATAACACAGACACACCATCAAAGGAACAAATAAGCACCGCAAAGGAAGATACGTTTAGACAAATTTATGGAGGAATAAGAAGAGATTACCTAAACATACCGTTCTTTGCAATGATCGATTCCTTCGTAGATACTTTATGGAAACATATGACTAAGCACAAATACATAGATAGCCCACTCTCAGGTAGGAGGTTGTACATGAAGAATTTCACAGAACTAAACCCATATACATTGTTTAACTATTTTATTCAGATGACAGAAACTGAGTATAATACCAACATACTAATTAAACTAAATAAAAACATATCACTAAGTAAGCTGCAAACGTTACCAGTGATGTACACATACGATAGTGTTTTATTTGATGTACCCGATACCGAAGTAGAAACACTAGTAAATAAAGTAATACCAGCCAGCATAGATTTATATAAATTCCCAATAAAAATCAACTCCGGAAAAGATTACGCAAACTTAGCGGTTACCGAAAAAAGGTGATATTTATAGGCATGGAAGAACGATTACGAAATATAATGAAGAACCAGATTCGAGTACAGATGGAATCCTATCTAAAAGAGAATGGTATTAATTATAGTAAAAAACTCCTCCAAGAAAAAACACAAGGAGAAATAGATGCTGAGAAGGAAGAACTAAAAGGACGAATTGCTACAAAAAAAGAGCAAATCAAAGCTTTGAATGATCAAATAAAAAACCTATCAACAATAGCAGCAAAACTGAACTCTGAGAAACCAGACGAAGTTTAATAATGAGATCACAATTACTATGCACATTCACATCAGTGTTTGAGCTCCCAAGGTGTATTACAGAGATACATAAGACATACGGAGTAGACAATGTTGAGAATATGAAGTGCTACCAATATATAAAAGAACAATCTGTTGTGTGTATATACAATACGTATAATACTACAGCCAGAATGAAGAGTACAATAACGATTAATCGTAAGAAAGACACTGAAACAATATACAGCATCAACGCATTGAATGCTCTAATAAGAGAGCAGAATAATGGAGTGTTAGATAAGACGTATAGGGTTGAATGGAACAACTACACCAATCGATTACTACTTACGGATAGAGAAGGGAACTTCCGCTGTATCCAAATAAATCAACTACAGTAAAAATAAATCAAGTTTTAGTTGCTTAAAAGGTAAAGAAGGAGTACATTTAGTCTAGCATTAAATATACAACCTCTTTATAACAATAAAATAGCTAATAAAAAAGATTAAGTTTTAGTTGCTTAAAAGGTAAAGAAAGAGTATATTTAGTCAAGAGTTTAGATCAGAGGAGAAAGTCTCCCAATATCTATTCAGACAGTAAATACAGTATAAACCAAAAAAAAAGTAAACATGGCATTAGATTTAGATGCAATTAAAGCGAAGCTCCAAGAGCTACAAAAATCCAACACTGGAGGTGGTGGAAGTCAATCAAACAACTTCTGGAAACCACCAGTAGGTAAAACACAAATTCGAATCGTACCCTACGCATTCGACAAAGCAAACCCCTTTCAAGAGTTATTCTTTCACTATGAAGTAGGAAAGAGAACGATGGTATCACCATCATCGTATGGAAGACCTGATCCAATTCAAGAATTCGCAGAGAAACTAAAAAAGAGCGGAGACAAAGAGGATTGGAAATTAGGAAGAAAGATCGAACCTAAGTTCAGATGCTACACACCTATCATTGTGAGAGGGCAGGAGTCTGAGGGAGTTAAGTTCTATGCTTTCGGAAAGAAAATTTACCAAGAGTTATTAGGTGTAATCGCAGATCCAGATTATGGAGATATTACAGACTTAATGAGTGGTAGAGATGTTACTATTGAATGCGTAGCTCCAGACAAAGACGGAGGATACCCAAGCTATAGTGTAAGGGTGAAACCTAATCAAACACCAGCTACAGAAGACAAGGCAATTGCAGACAAGATCGTTAATGGTCAACCTGAGTTATCTAAATTGTTTACTGAGTTAAGTTATGATGAAATGAAAACATCACTAGAAGAGTGGTTAACACCAGATGGAGATGCTGCTGACAATGTACAAACCTCAACGAGAGGTAAAGTTGAAACTGCTAAAGTAGCAGAGACGACAGACGACATTAACGAGGCTTTCGGAGCATTATTTAACTCATAATCATTATGGCAAAAGAAAAGGTTACACCTGATGAAATATCGGGAAGGGACGAGCTGGCTCAACAATTGGCAGATACGTTAAACAAGAAGTTTAAAGACTTTAAAGCAGTACAATTCCTAGGAGAGGAAAAGACACAGACTGATCTTTCGACATGGGTGTCAACCGGATCAACTGATCTTGATCTTGCCATATCAAACCGACCAGATGGAGGATTACCAGTTGGTCGTATAGCAGAATTTACCGGACTAGAATCGTCCGGTAAATCTCTTATCATGGCACACCTACTAGCTAACACACAGAAAAAGGGAGGGATTGCAGTTTACATTGATACTGAGAATGCGCTTAGTGAGGAATTCTTAAGTGCAATTGGAGTAGATGTTAAAAACATGCTATACATACCGTTAGATACAATTGAAGATATTTTCGAATCAATCGAGAATATTATAATGAATATCAGAAGCAATAGTAAAGATAGGTTAGTTACAATAGTAGTTGATTCAGTAGCAGCAGCTACTACTAAGATTGAACAAGATGCTGATTATAATAAAGATGGATGGGCTACATCAAAAGCCATTATCATGTCTAAGGCATTAAGAAAAATTACTAATCTTATTGGAAAAGAAAAAGTGATCTTAGCATTTACTAATCAGTTGAGAGAAAAGTTAGGCGCTATGTTTGGAGACAAGTACACTACAAGTGGAGGAAAGGCTTTACCTTTTCATGCAAGTTGTAGAGTTAGACTTCAAGCGGTTGGGAAGATAAAAGATAGTGATGACACCATTATAGGAGTAAAAACTCAAGCAACAGTGGTAAAGAATAGATACGGACCACCTTTCAAAAAGGCTCAGTTCAATATATTTTTTGACTCTGGAATTGACGATAACTTCAGTTGGTTAGAGACACTCAAGAAGTATAAAGTGATCACAGTAGGTGGTGCATGGCATACATTAGTAATGGAAGATACTGGTGAGGTTATAAAATTCCTATCAAAAGACTGGAGAGATATCTTAAAGAGGCCAGAAGTACGAGCTTATTGTAAAAATGCAATTGAGCAGAATAGCATATCCTCGTATAAGCCACAAGAAGAAATTGACACAGAAAGCTTGAAAGTTGATTCAATCAACATGGAAGGATTAGATGCACCACTAAACCAAGACGAAGAATGAAAAATAAGTACGCTAAACTACTTAATCAATTAAGGTTACGAGAAGAAGAAGAACCAACAAGCAGAGATGACAGAGTTTTACTAATAGATGGACTTAATACGTTCATCCGAAGCTACTCAGCTACTCCCACACTAAACGCTAATGGCGAACATGTGGGAGGCATCTCCGGCTTCTTGGCAAGCATGGGTTCTGCTATCAAGCAAATCAATCCAACTAGAGTAGTTGTAGTGTTCGACGGAAAGGATAGCTCCTCTAAGAGACGCAAACTGTTTCCTGATTACAAAGCTAATCGTAAAGTTAAGATTAGACTGAATAGAGCACAGTCGGTAGACAAAGAAGACAACCAACTACAGCAGTTGGTTAGGTTAATAGACTACTTAGAAACTCTACCAATCACAGTAATAACCTTAGATGGGTGTGAAGCTGATGATGTCATGGCTTATATAGCAAATAGGATTGTTGTGCCAAAAGACTCTCACGCATTTATAATGTCCTCAGATAAGGACTTTTTGCAATTAGCTCAAAAATACATACACATATGGAGTCCTACTAAAAAGAAGATGTACTACGAAGATGACGTTTATAGTGAGTATGGAATACATCCTAAAAACTTTTCTATATTTAGAGCGTTGGTAGGTGACAATTCGGATAACATACCAGGAGCTCCTGGACTTGCTGCTAAGACTATTATCAAGCGTTTTCCTAGGTTAGCAGAACCTGAGCTTATGGAGTTAGATGAGTTTTTTGAATATGCTAAAGGGTTAGCGGTAGACTCTAAAATCAAAGTGTTTCATAGTGTTGTAGATAATGAGGATGACATAAGGTTGTATTATAAGATTATGCAACTACATGAGACGTTGATTAATGCATCAACACAGTCTAGGATATTAGACTCAATGCGCGCAGAGGGTAGAGGTTTATCAAAAATGGAGTTTCATAGGTTGTTGGTAGAGGATGGGATGACCAACGCAATAAGGAACCCAGAAGCATGGCTAAGAGAGGTAGGAACAAAGTTAAATCAATTTGCTAATAAGTTGTAAAATAATAAAAAAAGAAGTATATTTAGGTTATGGGAACAGAAGATACATTTCAGCTTTACGGCAACGGATTTCAAAACAAGCTACTAGCTGTGTTAATGAAGGACAGAATATTCTTACAGCAGATACACGATATACTTGATCCAAACTACTTTTCGTCTGAAGCTAGTAAATGGATATCAAAGACGATTATAGATTATTTTATTACCTATAAAACTAGCCCAACCTTAGAGGTGATGAAGGTGGAAATTGACTCTATTACTCAGGATGTTTTAAAGACAACTGTAGTTGAGAATCTACGAGATGTTACAAAGCAAATTGATGCAGTTGACTCTCCTTACATTAAAGATCGTACAATAGACTTTTGTAAGAACCAAAAACTCAAAGGAGCAATACTGGAGTCAGTACAACTCTTGCAGATGGGTAAATACGAGGAAATCAAGTCGACAGTAGACTTAGCTATGAAGGCAGGTACTGATAGAGATATTGGCCACGAGTATATCGATCACGTAGAGGATAGGTTTAATCAAAACAGCCGTCAGACAGTACCAACCCCATGGGATGTATTGAATGAAATCATGGATGGTGGATTAGGAGCGGGAGAGATGGGAGTATTCGTAGCACCAGCAGGAATTGGAAAATCAATGGCATTAGTTAATGCTGCAGCTAATTGTGTTAAACAAGGATTAAATGTAGTATACTATACGCTAGAGCTCTCAGATACATACGTAGGAGGACGATTTGATAGCTACTTTACCGGAATACCAACACAAGACCTTAAGTATCATAAAGAAGAGGTGGAAGAAGCTATGGAGAAGTTACCAGGAAAGTTAATCATAAAATACTATCCTACTAAGACAGCTTCAGTAAACACAATAGCAGCTCACTTGGATAAGTGTGCAATGCAGGGAGCAACTCCAGATATCATATTCATCGATTATGCAGATCTACTAAGAGATGTTCATGCTAGTAAAACAGCAAGACATGACCAGGTATTGGGAGGTATATACGAAGAATTGAGAGGAATGGCTGGACTACATAAAGTACCTATCTGGACAGCATCTCAAGCAAATAGAAGTGCAGCAGAGATGGAAGTGATTGAGGCAGATAAGATTGCAGAATCTTATACTAAAGTAATGGTAGCTGATTTCATTGTATCACTATCAAGAAAGACAGCTGATAAGATTAGCGGGACTGGAAGATGGCACATCATAAAGAATAGGTTTGGCCCTGATGGATTGACGTTTCCAAGTAAGATGAACATGTCTGTGTGTGGTATTGAGATATACGAAGAGAGTACCATACTAGGACAGCAAACTAAGAAGACGATGAACAATGACGATTCTGTTATACGAAATGCCTTAGCAACAAAGTTTAACGAATTAAACAATTTAATATAAAAAAACAATAGCTTAAGAAAGGGTGCGTACTATTTATATCTACGACCGCTGAAAAAGCGAATTTAATCACAACTTAATAATAACAATTTACAATGACAATATCGAATGAGATTTTGAGTGACATCACTGTCTTCCTTAAGTACGCCAAGTACATTCCAGAACTTAATAGAAGAGAAACTTGGAAGGAGCTAGTGACTAGGAATAAAGCAATGCACATAAAAAAATACCCACAGCTAGCAGGAGAAATAGAGGAGGTATACAAATATGTGTACGATAAGAAGGTACTTCCTTCAATGCGATCAATGCAGTTTGCTGGAAAGTCAATCGAGAATGCACCTAATAGAATATACAACTGTGCATACCTACCAATCGATCACTGGAAAGCATTTGGTGAGACAATGTTCTTACTACTAGGAGGAACGGGAGTAGGTTACTCAGTACAGCAACACCACGTAGACGCATTACCTGAGATAAGAAAGCCTAACCCTAATAAGACACGTCGATTCTTGATAGGAGATTCTATAGAAGGATGGGCAGATGCGGTTAAAGCTACGATGAAAAACTACTTTGGTGGTGGATCTAAGCTCAGATTTGATTTCTCAGACATTCGTCCTAAAGGAGCTGAATTAGTTACATCTGGAGGGAAAGCTCCAGGACCTCAGCCACTTAAGGAGTGTTTAATTAAAATGCAAGGAATACTTGACAATAAGAACGATGGTGATTATCTTACCTCTGTTGAAGTGCACGATATCGTTTGTCACATTGCAGATGCAGTATTAGCAGGAGGTATAAGGAGAGCAGCTTTGATTAGCTTGTTTAGTGCGGATGATGAAGCAATGATATCTTGCAAGTCAGGAAATTGGTGGGAGACTAATCCACAAAGAGGTAGAGCAAATAACTCTGCTGTACTGATGAGACATAAGATTACAAAAGGATTCTTTATGGATCTTTGGAAGAGAGTTGAGTTATCTAACGCAGGAGAGCCAGGAATTTACCTAACAAACGATAAAGATTGGGGAACTAATCCATGTTGCGAGATTGCACTAAGACCGTTCCAATTCTGTAACTTATGTGAAGTAAACGCTTCAGATATTGAAACACAAGAGGAGTATGTAGCGAGAGTAAAAGCTGCAACACTGTTGGGAACACTGCAAGCAGGATACACCGACTTTCACTACCTACGTCCAGTATGGAAACGTACTACTGAAAAAGATGCTTTGATCGGTATATCGATGACGGGTATTGGATCAGGAGCTGTACTTAAGTTCGACATGGAAGCAGCAGCAAAGGAGGTAGTATTAGAGAACGAGAGAGTAGCGAAGATTTTAGGAATCAACGCAGCTGCAAGAACAACAACTGTTAAACCAGCTGGTACTACATCACTAACATTAGGTACCTCTTCAGGAATACATGCTTGGCACAACGACTTCTATATTAGAAGAATAAGAGTAGGAAAGAACGAAGCTATATATACATATTTAGCTATCAACCATCCAGATCTTATTGAAGATGATTACTTTAGAGCTCACGATACAGCCGTAATTTCTATTCCACAGAAAGCACCAGAAGGAGCGATCATGAGGACAGAATCACCTTTCGACTTATTGGAGAGGGTAAAGAGAGTGCATCAGGAGTGGATCAAACCGGGACATAAGACTGGAAACAATGCTCATAACGTATCAGCAACCATATCTCTCAAAGACGATGAATGGGAAGAAGCGGGAGAGTGGATGTGGAAAAACAGGAAATCCTACAATGGTTTGTCGGTACTCAATTACAACGGAGGTACTTATGTTCAAGCACCATTCACCGATTGTACAGAAGAAGAGTATAATGAGAAGATGAAATCTTTGACTAGCATCGACTTATCTAAAGTAGTAGAGTTAGGAGACATGACAGACCTAAAATCAGAAGCAGCTTGTGCGGGCGGAGCTTGCGAAATAACATAAGAGATAGGGATGATAAACAGTGGCAGAGAATGGGATTGGATGCAACAACTACAGTTAGAGGAGAAGTTGAAGAAAAAAACAGCACAAGAATGGCGAGAACCTAGCTTCTATGTAAACGAAGATGGGTATAAAGTCATGACAGAAGCGCACCATAAACGGAGAGGTTTCTGTTGCAAGAATGGCTGCAAACACTGTCCTTACTAAATTAAACCAAGAGGGGAGTGTAAAAGCTCTCCTTTTTTTTATTATAACCTAACTATTTATATTAAAGAAACAAACAAATACTAAGATGGTATACAAAATAGGATCTAAAGGATCAGTCGTAAGACAAATACAACAAAAACTAAACTGCCAGATCACTGGAGTGTATGATACAGCTACAAAAAGAGCTGTATTAGATTTTCAGAAGAAAAACAACTTACAACAAAACGGAGATACAGACGAAGCAACAATACTAACAATGTTCCCACCGAAGGTTAAAAAAACAATTAAACCAGTTGAAAAGGTTGTTAAATTAGAAAAAAAGCCTTATAGTCAGGGTATTACTAAAGAAACCAAAAATGACACAACTAAACTTTAACGAGATAATTAACGAATGGTCGTATAGATTACCGAAGGGATTTCCTACAATGAAGGATGGCAAGTTTACTGATCCAAGTGAATTAAAGGTGTTACATGAGATACTCAGAGAGAATGGTATCAACGAGATACCTAGCTTTATAAAGAGCAAAACTCCTATATCAGATAATACAATTTCAGAAGAAAGGATAAGCAAAGATGCTATTATCAACTTAATAAAGAAGTTAGATACAGACGCAATGACCGATAAAGGTATTCAAAAACTATATAATAGAATTAAAGCGTTCACAATATTTAAACCAATCCGAACAGCTCTGAAAGCGAAAGGATTTGCAGTTGATGAAAAGACTGGAAAATTTGATATCCCAAAACAAATATCAAACAGACTACAAGGCTTCTTAGAGGATCTACCTCCAGAGTCTTATAATACGTTTATCAACTACATCCAGGATACAAAGCAACAAGCATCGTTTCCTGCTAGAGTAGGTTGGGGAGAGATGGGACAAGATATTCCTGATCAATTAGATCGTAGCGTGTTGAAGGCGATCGCACACTACACCGGTCAAGATGAGAGAAAGAGAGGAGTAGGGATGGGTGAGATATTAATGGCATTGATATTTGATAATATAACAAAACCAGGCAAGGGTGATTTGTACTTGAATGGTGGTGAGTTTGAAGTCAAAGGAGCCGGAGCAATCTTAGGAGCATTAGGAAGTGTTACGCCTGGAGATGTGGATGCGATGCTAGAGCCGGTTGGTATTACAAACGCTAACAGCAAACCAATATACAAAGATACACAGTTTAACAAAGCTAGACTGGCATCAGCACTCCAGGCATCAGCAGCGGATGGTAACGGAGATTCTGTAAAAGAGGTTACCAAGCAGTTAATGACAGCATCCGGAATTAACACTAATCATGCCAATACAGCAGCAGACTTAGTTAGTGATTGGAACAGTGCAAGTAGTGGAGATATTAATCGTGTATTTGGTTTAGGAAATTTTCTGCAGTACGTTGAAAAGGAAAAATTTACAAGATTTATTGTTATTGATTATGGAAGTGGAGCAAAGGGTGATGGGCAGTATGCTTATGTTCAAGGATCTCCCGAAGAGATGGCAAAACAGTTAATGGATTTAAAAGTTGGTTTTCAAGGTGCTTCTGTAAGCTCGTTGTGGCCAAGGATAGACGCAACCGGTGGACCTGCCGATGTACTAAAAGAGTCCGAAGAAGAAGAATTAGATTAATAAACAATAAAATAAAACAGGAAAGGCTTGCTAACGTGAGCCTTTTTCCGTATATTTAAGTATTATTAAAAAGCAAAGTTATATGGGTAAATACAATTGGTGGAGACGACATCGTCCAGCGAAAAAGTTACAGACAAAGAATGCACTTAAAGGTAGGTCCTTTATACTACAACAATTAGAACATGGTGACTATGGTGAGTCCGACTTCAGAAGACAAGCGGAAGGAGAGTTGGTGCGCTGTAAAAAAGAGCTGAAAGCATTTAGCGATGAATACAAAGGACGCAACCCAGTTGAGGATATGCGATATAACGATATAGAAAGAAAATACAGAAAAAGATATAACCTACTTATGCAAGATTACGACATTCAAGAAAAGAGAACATTACACGAATTAAAACAAAACCTAATCACAGAGTTTGAGGTAGATGTTTGGGATGAAGCAATAGAAGAAGCAGTTAATACTGGAATAGAAACTGATGAAAACTTCTACTATCTATATAGCAAGATGAGTCAGTTAGTTTTATCAGAATAAAGTTGCAATATCGATAAAAGAGTTGTATATTAAGTTATAATAAAAAAAGATAAACATATGGGTAAATTTACATCAACAAAGGTCTTTGACGGGTTCAGTACAGTATTCCGTCAATGGAGAGCAAAAGACACACACTGCTCATACCTACACGGTTATGGAGTGTCGTTTAAGGTTTGGTTTGAAGGTGAACTAGACGGACGCAACTGGGTATGGGACTTTGGAGGTATGAAGAGAGCTAAAGGAACTATCGACGGTATGTCTCCCAAAGCTTGGATGGATTATATGTTTGATCATACACTAATCGTTGCAGAAGATGATCCATTCCTACCTGAAGCATTAAAGTTATTCGCAGCTGGTATAGCTCAAGTGAGAGTAGTTGAAGCAACTGGAGCTGAGAAGTTTTCTCAGTTTATATATGAAAAGATAGCTCCCTTCATCTTTGAAGAGACGGATGGTAGAGTTAGGGTAACAAGAGTAGAATTTAGAGAACATGAAAAAAATAGCGCACAATATGGAGAGTAGTTATTGGACATACACAACCACCATTGGTGGTATAGAATTTATTTACGAATATATAAAACAATAAGTTATGAAAAAAGAAGCAGAAGAATATCAATCACTTTATGAGTTTAGAGGACATGCTGCAGGTAAGTTAGGAGACGGTAAGCAAGTATACAAAGAAGCTGTGAGGAGAGGGATAGAGGTAAAATCACAAGAGGTAAACATCTCAAATTACAAAGGATCGGTTATGATATACCCAACGAGTTTCTTAAACAAATACTTCGATATAGACCCAGTAGCTCCAACAAATATTTTGGAGAAGGTGGCTGATGTGAAAGTTGGCAAACAGCCTGCTGTGCATGAAGTATTACAAACAATGTGGTGGGCGAAGATTAATAGATTAATGCCAATGGACATTGTATTAAACGTACTAACTAAGCTGGACCTACGTACCGATGCTTGGTCAATCACAGAACAAGGGTATACATTCTACTCGAAGGACGGAAAGACAACTTATAAATACGGCAAATAAATAGCGTTATAATGAAGAGAATAGAAGATTACAATAAAGTGCTTCCAGTACTAGAAGTGTATAGGTGTGTACAGAGTGAAGGAAGTAGATTTGGAAGACCTACAATAGCAGTGAGAACTACCGGATGTACACATAGATGTTTCTTCGGTGAAGGAGGATGGTGTGATTCTTGGTATACAAGCATTCATCCAGAGAAAGGAACCTTCACATTTAATGATATTGTCAAGATATATGACGACAATCCTCATGTAGAAGAAATGATGTTAACTGGAGGATCACCAACCATGCATCCAGCCTTAGTAAACGAATTAACACACTTTGCAAATGAAAGAGATATTCTCATTACTATCGAAACTGAAGGATCCCATTACCTTGAAACAGATTTTCCATTGGGCCTTATTAGTTTGTCTCCTAAGTTTAGCAATAGTGTTCCCGTGGTGGGGGCTGTTACACCTAATGGGAGTGTTGTAGATGAACGAATGGTAAAGGTTCATAATCGCTTAAGACTTAACCACGAAGCTATAACTAAGACCTTAGATTATCACGTCGACTACCACTATAAGCCAGTTTGGGATGGTACTGAAGAAGGTTTGGAGGAGATTGAAGAATTTAGAGTTCATCATAATATTCCTAAGAATAAAACATATATCATGCCAGCTGGCGATACGAGAGAAACCTTAATAGAAATGTATCCATTGGTATTTGAAATGTGTGCTGAGAAGGGATACAATATGACAGGAAGAGACCACATTATTGCATTCGATACTAAACGAGGAGTATAATGCATGAAGTACTACACATAATTGGATTATGTCCAGATAGCTTTGCACACATCGACTTAATCGATATTTTAGTTGCAAATTACGAAAATTTAGCTTATATTAAGCCAAAACAAATAAAAAACCAAATAATTAATAAGTATGTTATTAAACGCTCACGAAGTTACCGAACTGTTACAAACTAACGGCAAAGGTAAAAAAGCACAAGTAGGTTATGATTTAACCTTAAAATCAGTAAATGAAGTTAATGGAGGAGTTGTGACTAAGGATGCTACAACAGTAACTCCTTACACAGAAGTACCTAAGTTTATTAATGATGGAGGCAAGTTTATGTATAATCTACAGCCAGGAACTTACTCAATTACATTTGAACAAGGGTGTAAACTAGAAGACACTCATACAGCAATGATTCGTCATAGATCTTCTATTCTAAGATCAGGAGGTATTATTACTTCTGGAGTATATGATCCAGGATTTGAGGTAGATGAGATGGGAGCTATGTTAATCTTAACTAAACCTATGGTAATTGAGGTAGGAGCTAGAGTTGCACAGATCATAGTATTTCAAAACAATCCAGCCGACCTCTATAACGGTCAGTGGATGGGAGAAAAAGATTTAAAATAAATAAGGTTATGGCAATATTAAGAAAAATGGTTACCTATACTGATTACAGATGGGAAGAAACAGAAGAACTAACCCCAGAGCAGTTAGTTAAATGGAAGTCAGAGGACGAGGACCTACAAGAAGAAGTTTTAGACGAAGTTGAGTTTGATTTCAAAAGCGATAAATGTCTTGAAGATTCAGAATACCCAGAACTAATAGAAGACTGATGAAATCAGTAAAAACAGTAGTAAAGGAGTATAAAGAAGCTCCTAAAAAAGAAGTTTGGTTAGATGGTGTATTATACAACTTCATCTACGGACTCCTAGGAGCAGTAGTAATTGTTGCCTTAACTCTTAAAATAGATGTAGCTGTGTTATTGGCATACCTTGCGTACTACTTCTTTTTGGGTAAGGTTGTTAATAGACCCAAATACGTTACCTCATTAGGTAAGTTTATTGTATTCCCTATCCCAACAGCAGTAGGGGCGTTTATTGGCTACAAGGTAACACCAATACTAATAGCATTATTATAAAAAATAAAAATCATGGCAAATACTTGCAGAACAAAAATCACAATACAAGCTTCAAGAGAAGCAATTCAAGACTTCGTAGACCGTTTGGAAAACTGTGTTGATGGAGGCTACCCAAACAGTGAAAATGACAAACCACACATCATAGATGAGTTTGGAGCTAAAGCAGAACTACTAATAGATAGGATTGGTTCAAAGTGGATACAGATGTACGATGGATATGATAGTGGTATATCTGAACACGATGATACAGAAGGTAGTAGTGAGGTTGTTTTTGAATTAGAGTCAGCTTGGTACCCACCCTCAGATATGATTTTGGAGATGTACAGACAAGTGGTTGAATTTGATGAAGAGGCTGATGAGGAGGTTAGAGTGTTTGGTTCATATTGGGACGAGGCTTACAACCCAATAGGTGTTTTTGAAGTATATTATGGACAGATAATCGCAGAAGAAAACCTCGATTTAGATGAAAGTGAATGGGACGAAAAGGTAGAAGAAGAGGGTGACACTGAGTATGATAGAAACTTTTGGGATGAAGAAGTACATCCAGCATTTGAATCAATCCAGAAGAAGCTAGATAAAATAATGAAAGAAATATAAATACAGAATCCGTTGCACCTTAAGGTAAAAAGCCGTATATTAGAGTATGAAAAAATATATAAAGATAAGATTAGATGTCGAGGGACTTCACAATTGGACTAATTGTGATATTGACGAGGTGTTGTACTTAAAACACCTACACAGACACACATTCCAAATAGAATGTACAGTAGAGGTTACTCATGGTGATAGGGATATTGAGTTTATTGAGTTTAAACACAAAGTGAAGAAGTATATAGCTAATAAGTGGTACGATAAGCATTGGAGCTGCTGCAACTTTGGCTCTATGAGTTGTGAGATGATTTCTGAAGATATATTAATGGAGTTTGGATTAGATGAATGCTCAGTATCAGAGGATGGCGAGTTTTGGGGAATAGTTAAAAAATAAGACACATAAGTATGAAATTAACATTATTAGTGGGACGTATATGTAGTGGAAAGAGTAGTTATAAACCGGATGCATGTAGGATAGTAGTATCAAACATAGTTAAGGATATTATAAAAAGCTCCGACAGAAGCGAATTACAAAACACAATACACTTAGCTAAACGTATATCTACTGCTATTGATATGGTGATAGATACTGCACAGAATATGTTTGATGATATTGTTGTAGATGGTATCCGTCAACCTGAGATTGTAGAGGATCTAATGTTATCACATCCTCATGCGGATCTCGTATGGTTAGAGGTGCCAGAAGAAGAACGTAAACGAAGATACGAAACTAGAAAGGATGCAAAAGATACCGAATCATTTGAGATAGCAGATAATAAAGCAATAGAGTTGGAATGTCAGAAAATTTTTAGTATATTTAAAGACCAATTAACGGTAGTACATAACTACACACAAAAATAAAACAAACAGTTATATGAAAAAACTAGAATTAATTACCAAAGCAAACGGTAACATGCCTCGAACTGATGAGGAGAAGAAGCAGATGATTTCACAAGCTGCTGAGTATTACGGACAATTTCTTGAAGCATTAGGCTTTGATTGGAAAGCAGATCCGCATAGCGATAGAACTCCACACAGAGTAGCAAAGGCATGGGTAAACGATTTGATTGCTGGTTCCATTAATCCACCTCCAGAAGTAACAGCATTCCCTAACGATGAAGGATATACTGGATTGATCTGTCAAACTAGAATACCAGTTATGAGTATGTGTGCTCACCATAACCTTACGTTTAGCGGGGTTGCTCATGTAGCATACATACCAGGAAAAGAGAAAGACGATTTAGTTGTAGGTTTAAGTAAATTGAATCGTATCGTAGACTTCTATTCTAGAAGACCAAACATCCAAGAATCACTAACTAAGCAGATCCACGATCACATTGACAAGTTGTGTGTAGGAAACAGAGGAGTAGCGATAGTAGTAGAGTCACAGCACAACTGTGTAAAGTGTAGAGGAATCAAACAAGATTCAGTCATGAAGACTTCACAGATGTCAGGATACTTCTGGACTAATGAGATTGGAACTAGACAAGAGTTTTTCCACTTGATCGATCAGAGTAGAACTGGATTATAAATTTTAAAACAACAAACATGGATTATTACGTAATATCACCCCTAAGTAACTTAGAGCCGATGAAGCTAGGAGATAGAATATTTGCTCTAGCGCACTTATGGGTACAATCACCCGAGTATAGGGATTTCATACTCGATCAAAAGATGAAGGGTTCATTTATAACACTTGATAACTCTGCAGCTGAAAGAGCTTTAGTAACGGAGGATATCTTGATAGACATATGTCACGAACTACAACCAGATGAGGTTATTGCACCAGATGTACTATTCGATAAGAATGCTACAATGGAGAACGCTAGATCATTCAAGGTCCGTATGGATCAAGAAGGTTTAAGTGATCGTATTAACATATTCTTCTGTCCACAAGGTGAAACAAAACAAGAATGGTTAGAAGCGTATATGTGGGCAATATCTCAGGATTGGATTAGTGTTATTGGATTCTCAAAGATCGCAGTGCCTAATGTATGGCTAACTGAAGCACAGAAGGAAGCTCCAGGTCATCAAGACGATCAAGGTATCAAAGAAGCACGACACGCTTGTTATGATTACCTTAAAGAGATGGGAGCTTTGTTAAAGCCAATACATTGTCTAGGACAAGGATCTTACACAGAGTTTGAGTACTACGATCACCCTATGATGAGATCAACAGATAGTGTGTACCCAGTATTAGCTGCATCAGCAGGTATCGATTTTAGAGAAGACTCTGAGACTAGAGTACCAACCCCGCACAATTACTTAGAGACATATGACATGGGTGAGGTTGATATGGATTTAGTTAAGTCTAATATAGAGATGTTATCTCAAAGCTGTAAAGCGAACAGTTAATTGTTCATAACTTTTGTTTTTTAATCAAGGAAAGGGTTGCATATGTGGCTCTTTCTTTGTATATTTACTATGTAATAAAAAGATAAGAATTATGGAATTATACAAAGTAATGAACGAAACAAATTATCCTGAGGAACACACAACACAACTTAACCATACGGAAGCCGTTGAGCTTATCGCTGAGTTGGAAGAGATGTTCCCAAACGACCAATATTCAATTTGGCCTGATGAGTATGTAGAACCTAAAGAGGTTAGGTGCTATAGCAATAATACTGTAGATGGATGGGAAGATTTGTATAGTTATTAAT
>TARA_R110000765_G_scaffold108294_1_pt1 | contig 16744 bp, 23 predicted proteins | sample TARA_R110000765 | Tara Oceans TARA_R110000765 (sample SAMEA4398168) | marine metagenome | biome: Polar Biome; feature: [MES] marine water layer (ENVO:01000295) within the mesopelagic zone...; material: water (ENVO:00002006), including particulate matter (ENVO:01000060) such... | reverse complement strand
CGGCTTCGGTGTCTACCTACAACATCCTCGCCTCGGTCCTCCCTTCGACGGTGGAGATCGGTCGGCTCTTCATGCTCCGTTGGAACCTCACCATCGCGGGCACGATCTACGAGGTCCAGAGGGCGTGTAGCGTGGCACGGTTCCCGATGGTCCTCCCGGTCACTGACAACGACTTGATCGATGGAGAGTACCCGGACCTCCTGGACCAGATCGGCGACTATGGGTCCAACCTCCAGACGTTCCTCGACTCAGCGAAGCGGGACGTCCTCCGGGAACTCGAACAGGCTGGACAGTGGCCCGACCTGATCACCTCACCCTCGGACCTGTTCGAGCCTATCAGGCAACTAGCCTTCTCGAAGGTCTTCCGGTTCCTGTTCAACACGAACGACAGCGACCGAAGTCAGATCCTCTTCAACCTTCATCACGATCGATATGAGAAGGTCCTGAAGGAACTCAACGCACGGTTTGACAGGACGGGCTCTGGTCTACCAGACTCCGAGAGTCGTGAGGCTGTGATGCGGTCATACCATCCCGGAGGGGCTCCGCGTCGGTACGCTCGACGCGATCCGAGGTGGTAGATGAGAGGGAAGATCAGCGAACTACGACAGACGATCCGGTCGCGGGTGTCTTCGACTTCCGTGGCTGACTTCAAGCAGGGGAGCGCGACCCCGACATGGAAGGAGGCGCGGCGCCCCTATGAGATCCTGGACGACTCGCACGCTCGGAACCATCTCCTCTTCACCGTGGACGTCCCCTCGGTGAGGGTGCTCCCTGACGCTCGCGGGAGTTACGTCGAGGGGTTCGACATGGAAGGGGACGTCCGGGTCCAGTTCATCTACAGGGTGAGGGCAGGACAGCACGCGGACGAGGACTCCGCAGCGGACGCGGCTGAGGCTGTCGCGTCCTCCATCCTGACCATCGGCGAAGAGGACCATCGGTACGCGATCGACCCCGTGGAGATCCACAGCACGCAACCGACGCCCGACGGTGAGGGTCTCCTCGTCGAACAGCGGTACAGGGTCCGTTTCACCATCCCGTTCCCCGTGGAGCTATAGATGCCACAGACCGCACACATCCGAATCGTGACACAGGTCCAGCCCTCAGCCTCCGGAGACTTCACCTCGGGGGGTTCGGCGAACCTCCTCACCGATGTCTTCCTGTCGAACGGTACGGGGGCGAACCAATCGGACCGGGTGGCGATGGATGCGAGGACTCTCGCGGCGTCCACATCCGAAGACCTCGATCTTCAGACGATGACGACGACCCCGGACGGGACCGCTCTCGCTCTCGTCGAGCTACGGTCTCTGACGATCAAGGCGAGCGCGTCGAACACCGACAACCTCGAGATCGGACCCGGCGCCTCGAACGGGCTCACCTCGTTGTTCGCTGATGCGTCCGACAGGATGAAGGTGGCCCCCGGGGCTACCGTGACCCTCATCGCACCGAAGGACGCCTCGTACCCCGTCAGCGGGACTATCAAAGTTCTATCGGTTAGTAACACTTCATCCTCATCCTCTTCTTCCTACACAATCCTCGTTATCGGAACTTCCGCATAGGAGACCCTCATGGCTCGATTTAATTCACGACTGACCACGGTCCAATTCTCAGACACCGACGGGGGCGCGGAGGTTATCACCGTGGGTCCTGGCGAGGGTGACTTCTCTATCGGAGATAGCAACTCGGACAACAAGGAGCGGACCCGTCTCCTGGATCGTGGAGTCTTCGACGGCTTCATCACGACCGACGACATGGAGCAGGACTTTTCCATCACGATCGCGGTGAAGCGGGAGAACCTGACTCACGCCTCGAGCGATCGGATCTGGGACTTCATCCACAAGACCGGCGCGTACGCAGGCGGATCGAGCACGTCGGGAGACATCTGGGCATGGAAGACCGTCGTCACGATGACCGACGGGACGACGACCGCGACCTTCACCCTCCCGGTGTGTCAGGGATCGATTAGCTTTTCGGAAGGGAAAGACTTCCACACGTTCAGCATCAGCGGGACGAACAACGGGACCATCGCGGTAACGTAGAACACGAGGAGACAGCATGGATCAGATCACTCTCGGAGGGAACACCTTCCAACCCGTCGCACCGTGGCACCCGCTACGGATTCGACTCCACTCATCCCTCACCTCGACAGGTGGGGACGGGACCGACTCGTTCGCGGTCATTTGTGCCGTTATTGGCGCGTGTGTACCTGAGATCGATGGGCGTCCTGCTCACATGCAGCGAGAGCACATCCGGAAGGACGCGGTCGACTATGGTGAGGGCGTGATGAATAGACTCATGGAGAAGGGGGTCACCCTCGAGGAGATGTCGGGCGTGGGGATCGCATTGGCGACCAAGGTGTTCGACGCGACCCCGACCGACGAGGAGGTCGAGGAAACGGTGGATTTTTCTCAGGACCCTCCGGAGACCTTCACGGCCTCTATGTGAGGGCAGGACTCGAGCACTACGGAGACCCGATGCGCCTCTATCAGATGGAACAGGAAGACCGGGAACGGCTTCTCTTGATCCTCGGGTTTGAGGTGTGGAGGGCTCGGTCGGGTTCGGGCTCTTCTTCCGGTGCTCCGGAGGACATGTCGGGCTTCTCAGGTGCTGGGGAGTCGGTCGTCCGGTCCCAGTCCTTTCAGGTGGGGTGATGGCTCTCTCCGACTTCTTCGAGGCTCAACGCACATACAAGCCCTCACCGGCATCGGTCCGGAGGGAGGCGAAGTGGGTGGAGTCTGCGTCGAAGTACAAGTCGACGCGGGGGAAGGTCAAGGACGGGCAACTCATCAAGGTCGACCCGAAGCTAGCAGAGAGGACCGCGAAGGCTATCGCGAAGACTTGCCCGATCATCGCCGAACCGTTCAACCGACACATGGGTCCCCTCGCTCTTCGGGCGTTCAATCAGTGGCCGGTCGAGACGGGTCTGTCGAAGTCGCTCCTATCTCTCGAGTACAAGGTGGACTCCGGGGAGATCCGGGGGGTCTTGAAGGACGCGGCTCCTTATGCCTACTTCATCCGACAGAAGACAGGCGCGGCGAAGTCCAAGGGCAAGAAGCGAACAGGGTCGGGAGGTCGGTCTCGCGATGTAGGGAAGAAGGACACGAACCGCTCGAGGTGGCTCACTATCGCGGAGGCTCCGGCGAGGAAGCGGGACCCGACGATCTGGGCGGCGGCTACACTGAAGGCGGCTCGATCGATGACTCCGGTCACATACGCAGCGGTTCAGAACATCTACGAGCGGATCAAGTCCAAACGGAATCACGTCGACGCATGGTTCCAAGGTTATCTCATGGTGAAGAAGGGGATGGATCCGAAAGAGGTGGAGATGCTCATCCTCAAGGTGACCTCTCCAAGGCGACCCCGGAAGAAGAAGGGGAAGAACATCGCGAAGGACCTCGTGTTCGATCCGGGTAAGACAGTGGCAGAGCAGATCCTCAGAGACATTCAGACGAATATCGCTAGAGAGTTCAAGCTATGACCACGAAGAACATCGCCCTCAATATCATCGCGAACGCGCAGGGGTTCCAAAAGGAGATCGCAAAGATCCCCGGGTACACGGACAAGTCCGCTGCGACCGCTGCGATGAAACTGTCCACCCAGATGGAAAAGGGGTTTAAGAAGACCGAGAAGCAGGCGAAGAAGTCCGGGTCGAAGATCGGCGGAGTCCTGACGGTAGCAGCAGGGAACATGCTCGCGAACCTGGGGACGATGGCTGTCTCGTCAATAGCCCGCCTTCCTGCGGTGTTCGTGGAACTCACGACCGAGGCGGCGGACTTCACGAACAAGATCAACGACATGAGCCTCGCGGTCGGGATGTCGTCCGAAACGCTCCTCGGGCTCGACCTCCTGGCGCGCGCCTCGGGTGGAACCCTTGAGAAGATGCAGTCCGCTCTCGGTGGATTCGCTAAGAAGATGACCGACGCTGCGAAGGGGACGGGAGAGGCGAAGGACGCCTTCAAGAATCTTAACATCGAGCTAAAAAACGCCGACGGATCTATCAGAGAAGCTAACGATGTATTCGTCGAGACAGCCGACAAGCTCGCAGGAATGGAGGACGCAACCACACGCGCCTCCACCGCCTATGAGGTATTCGGTCGGAAGGGTGGGGACATCATCGTCGCGATGAACGCGATGGGGATGAGCCTGTCCGAAGCGACCAAGATGATGAGCGCGTTCGGGCTCGGTACCGAAGCGGCGAGCGAGACGGCAGCAGACTTTCAGAGGATGAAAGCTGTGATGGAATCGTTCTCGATGGGGATGAAAGTCCAGTTCATGCAAGTCGTGATCCCTGTCCTCTTGGAGTTCAGTTCACAGATCATCACAGCGGGTCGGACGACTGCGGAGTTCTTCCATAACTTCGTCCTTGGTTCTTATATGCTGATCAAGCTCGCGGGCACGATGAAGAAAGCCTTCGATCCACTCGCCGAACCCGGGCAGGATTTGGCCGATGCATATTTAAACGCTCAGAAAATATCGGGAGCGTTTTACGCGTCTCTGGATGCCGCTGATGCAGGTCTCTCGTCGGCTTCGGATAGGATCAAGGAACTCGCCGATGAAATACAGGGAATGGGCTCGAGCGGTGGTCTCGTCCCTGCACTAAATGAAGGAAAAAAGGCCGCCAAGGGATTTATGACCGTTCTGGAAGACACGGCAGAAGACCTCGCTGCGCGGGGTTTCGTTGTGCCGTGGGCCGAGGCTTTAATGGAGTTAAGCGAGCCCGGTGCGATGGAGGCGTGGTCGGAGGGAGTCTCCTCCTCGATGGATGGTGCGATTGAATCGACCGAACGACTTAGGCAGGCTCTTCAGGATTTGCTTATGGAGAAGATGGAGAACACCCTAGCGGTCGGAAACGCGATCACGGGGGCTATGACCGCTGGGTTCGAGGCGGAGATCGAAGGGATCACCAACGTCGCGAACCACAGACAGAAGAAGATCGACCAGAGGAAGAAGCAGATCGACAGCCTCAAGAAGACACAGGCGGGCGCGTCGGCATCAGAGAGGGCGAACATCCAGAGCGAGATCGATGCGCTCGCAGGTAAGAACAGACGCATCAGGAAACAGCAGAGGGAACGACAGAAGGACATCCGTCGACTGTGGAAGGGTCAACAAGCCGCGAATATCTCCTCAGCGATCATGAACCAGTCGGTCGCGATCGCGAAGGCGTGGGCGACCCTCGGCCCTGTCGGTGGACCCGTCGCTTCGATAGCCCTCGCGACTACGCTGGGATTCGAGATCAAGAGAATCAGACAGCAGAAAGCCCCCACATTCCACGCGGGCTTCTTCGGTGGTGGTGCTCCGGACGAGTCCCCAGCTGTCCTCCGTCGAGGTGAGTCTGTCCTCACTCAAGGGGCATCGAACGCGATCGGGCGGGACGGGGTCGAGGCTTTAAATCAGGGACGGGGCTCGTCGTCCACGTTCAACTTCCACATCGGGGGGCGGCTTGTGGAGTCTCTGGTGGTCGATGCGTTAGGTGGAGGTGCGGCACAGCGCACCCTCCGACCCGGTGGGATCGCGGTCGGCATGGTGAACCCTTACGTCGGGAGATGAGATGGCTCGAGTAGACTTGCAACCTGTAGCGATCGGACTCATCGATGAGCGGTGGGGAACATCCACCATCGACTCGACTCGGTCATCCTATACCGAGAGCGGACCCCGGCCCGGGAGCGCGGTCGCGAACACGAACATCCAGGACGCGGTTCCTATCATCACAGGGTCGCAGAACTACGCGGTCGATGTGTCGGTGACGAAGAGCGGGGACCCCTCCATCCACGAGCGGGGAGCGGCTGTCGCATGGAAACTCGACTATGAGGCGAACACAGAGTGGCGAGGGTGGTCGGATGTGAACCTCGTCACATCGGCGCGGTGTCTCTACGCGGACACGACGGACGCGATGGTCGACGTGGACATCTGCACGCTCCCGAAGAGCCAGACGGTGATGGCTGTGTTCAACACGAACGACGCCAGCGAGCACACACTCACAAGAACGCTCGACGAAACGACCCAGGAGTTCGGAGCGTCGACCACGGTGGTCTCGACTGGTCGGGGTCCCTCGACGATCTTCGCCCTCCCGGACGACAAGGTCCTGGTCCTCGACATCAGAGGGAACACGACGGACGGTCCGGTCGTGATGGTTGACGCGAACGGAGACGGAGCCGGGTGGGAGACCTACTCGGCGGAGCCTTTCCCGACAGCGGTCGCGGGGACTCCTGAGCGGGCGCGGGCTCGCTACGCGAACGAGCAGGTCATGTGCTGGATTCAGAACGCGTCGGACCTCCTTCAGTACGCCTCGAGCGATCTAGGTGCGACGTACACCCTCGTCTCGTCGTTCGCGAACACGCACTCATTCGGGCTAACAGCGACCCCGGCTGGGACCTTCGTCCTCGCGTACATCGACGGCACCGGCAACGAGTTACAGGTGAAGCGGTTCGGGAACGCCTTCCAGTCCCAAGCGAACTCGTCAGCGATCGCGGTCGCGGACGTCACATCGGGGACGAAGACCTACGAGATCGAGATCACATGCGACTCGGACGGTCGTCTCTATATCTTCATGAGTCACCCGAACGACACATCAGCAGGCGACCCCGGTCGGGTCTATGTCTATATGAGCGCGAACGATGGGTCGTCCTGGTCTCTCTTGTCGAACGGTCCGGTCTTCCCCGGGACCGATGGGTCGAACAACGACGTCAGGTTCCAGAAGATGTCGGCGACGTGGAGTCGCGGTCGGTGCTATCTCGTCGGGGAGAGGACGTCGGCTCCGGAGGGGCTATCTGTGTTCACGCTCTCCGGGTGGTCGAACATCAACAACGGAGAGAACCACACGACCGGGGGGCGGAACTGCTTCACGACGACAGCGTCGGGGACGGTGAGCACGGTCACGACTGCGGGGATGTGGTTCCCGCTTGCGGTCCCGTGGGGCAGTGCGACAGGCTACGCGACGAACGATCCAGGAGCGGGGACTGCGGCGTTAACCGGAGGACCGGATGCTCAGCACCTTGTTATTGCTGGGGGTGCGTCTCTCTATTACGACGCGACGATGAACGCGGTCGCGGCGATCAGTGTGGATCGGGTGTGTATCTTCCGGATGAAGTGTACGACGAACACGTCGGTCGGGTCGACGATCAAGGTCGGCACGCAGATCAACAACGTCCTAGCGGACGGATCGAACCGTTCGACGGTGGACCTCCGGTTTCGGACGGGGGCTATCCGTCTTGTCGATCAACAAAGCGAGGTGAACCGGGTCGACCTCACTATCGACTGTACGGACTACCGGGACTACATGATCCGGATGAACGAGACGTCGGTCGAGGCGTACTATCGAGACGACGCCGAGGACAACTGGACGTTGCTCGGGACGCTCACCCTCACCTCTTCGGCTATCTCCGCAGGCTATACGACGCAGTTCATCAAGTGGGGCAACTTCGCAGCGTCGAAGCAGTCCGAGTGGGAGTTCTTCGCGCATCAGTTCAACGGGTCGAGCGCGAGTGTGAATTTCTTCGCGAAGGCTCGCAACTTCACGAAGGCGATCGGGAAGCGGATCACCTCGACAGGCTACCCCCTCCCGGGCGCGGGCTCGTCGTCTCTGGTTACTCGGCTGAAGTACGTCGGAGCGTTTGCTCGCGTGAAGGAAGAGGAGGACGGGGACTATACGATCACTCCGGAGCGGGACTATGGGATCTCCAGCGTGTTCCCCCAGGAGTCTCCCAGTCCGACGAAGGTGTGGAAGTCGCTCACGTCGAGCACAGCGGCGAACCAGGTCGTCGTCTGTGACTTCGGAGCGACGACCCGGTTCGATGAGAAGCTCCCCTTCGTGGTCGTTCAGAACGCGAATTGGAAGTCGGCTACGGTCGAGTACAGCACGAACGGAACCGACTGGACGACGGTCCCTGGGGGTTCGCTGAACCTCGCCTATGGATTTGAGTCCTCGACCTTCACGCGGTCGGGGGACGTCGTCGTCCCGGCGAGTGGGTCCTCGGTCACCGGCTCAAGATGGATGCAGGCGGACGAGTTCGTCGGCGGGACTGCTCTCCTCACTGACGGGGGCGTGACGACCGCACATGAGATCGCCTCAAACACGGCGGGCGACTGGAAGACAGGCTCGAGCGTGATCGGTCGTCTCCGTCTCGCAGACACGACGAGCGCGGCGGCTAGTGGGTCGATCGATATCGTCGCACACTCTGGGCTCTTCGTGATGTCCAGCCTCACCGACGTCGACGTCCGATACATCCGGATCACCATCACAGCGAGCGCAACCCCCTCGGGCTACTTCGAGGCGGGGACCATCGCGGTCGGGTCCTGCTTCGTTCCTGGGAAGCGGTGGGCGCGGGGGTGGTCAGTCCGGACGGAGCCCGTCGTCGAGTCCTCGATGGACTCTCACGGAACGGCACGGATAAAACAGAAGGGACCGAACCGTCGGTCCCTCACGATGAACTGGGACCACGGAGCCCTCACAGGTCGCGTGAGGTCTTCGATCTCCTCGGTGGACTATGTGTCCGCGACAGGGGGGTCGGAGGCTCTGGCGGGGCGTGGCGATGTCTGGTGGCAACTTCAGGGACTCCTCGATCGGGCGAAGGGTGGGGAACTTCCGGTCGTCGCGATCCAGGAGGTCCCGGCAGCGACCGCGACGATCACGGACAGGTCGATGTACCTGTTCGGTCTTCTCGAGAGTTCGGTCACGGTGAACCACGTCAACGGGGACAGCGGGTCGAACGAGTTCGTCCGCATCGAAGCGATCAAGGTCACGGAGCTAACCTAAGATGCCGATACCTCTCACGAGAGACGAACTCCGCAGGAAGGACGGGAGATGGCTCCTCGAGCTAGACTACCCGGGCGGGATGCTTCGGGTCGCAGATCAGGACGCGGAGGTCTCCTCGGACGACGGGACTCTGGTGTACCGGTCCGGGCTCGACCCTCTCGACCTGTCTCTGACGGAGGACCTCAACGAGATCAGCGTCACGATCACCATCCCGGACGTCGACCTCGTCCGGGCTATCTCTCGCGGCTACGTCCTCGAGAGGATGCAGGCTGAACTGTCTCGATGGTACGAGGGCGAGACCTACGAGAGGCGGCGTATCGTCCTGACCGGGGTCATCATCGGGATCACCTTCGGGGCTCCTGGGTCTATCGGGAAGATCACCGGCACGCTCACACAGACCTCGACCTCTCTCGGGAACCCGATCGTCTCGCTGAAGGTGACGAAGGAGGACATGGACGTCGGGTTCTTCGCGAGTGTTCTTCTGGGCGATCCGTTGGTCTCCGAGGGCTGCCCTTCGCTCGGTCTCTATATCCCGAAGATCATCGGATACCCGACCGGGAAGGCTGTCCCGGCCCTAGAACTAAGCATGACAGAGCAGACCATCACGGACTCGAAGAACCCCCGGTGGGTCATCGCATCACACGCGATCGAGGCGGATGGGGTTTATATCTACACGGACAGAGATGTCCAGCTTATCGACAGCCCGGGAACGGTATATGGACAGCCGATAGCACGAACGACGGACCTCGGGACCACGACTCAGGTCATTCTTCTTGCAGCGTCCCCATTCACATCGAACGATCAGGTCGACACCGGGGGGAGTTTCTTCGTCGGCTTCTCGAAGGCTACCGGGGGAGGGATGCTCAACCCCTACAGGACCGGGGTCCTCCTGGGGTTGTCGGATGTGCTCCGAACCCTGTACGCAGAGAGTAGCGGTCGCAAGGTGGACCACGGTCGCTTCGAGTCCTACGCCTCGGAACTGAACGCTCTGGAGGTGTCCACGTTCATCAACGAGCCGACCACGGTCGACGACTGGGTGAAGTCCCACATCCTCTCCATCCCCTACCCGGTGCGGATCATCGAGGGGCCAAGGGGGCTCTATGCTCGGAGGCGCACCTATCGACCTGAAGCGGAGGACGCGGTCGCTGTCCTGTCGACTGCGGGGCTCGGTGGATCGATCGCGGTATCTCGACAGACTGGGCTCGAGCCTGAAGCGGTGGAGACGTACAACCGGATCCAGGTGAACTATCGACCGTCGGCGGCGGGGACGACGTTCATCTCCACCATCGAGATCAGTCCTCAGTTCTACGACTACAACGAGACGGAGACGTCGGTGTCGAACGCCTTCAATCAGATCACCCACATCTGCGAGGTATCGGCGAACCTCTTCGGGGAGCGGCTCGGGGTGTTCGATCTTCGGGACTGTTACGACGCAACGACCGCGACCATCATCGCGGCGGAGCTACTCTTCCGGCACGCTCTCCCCCGGTATCAGGTGACCTATCAAGGAGGGCGCGATCTGGAGTCGCTGGAGGTCGGCGACGTCGTCCTCCTCACAGACGATGAACTCGAGTTCACGGAGCGCGTCTGCACGGTCGAGGATGTCCTGTTCGGGAGGGCGGCGTCTCAGGTTCGGCTCGAGGTGCGGACCGACCCTCTAGCGTTTGACGTCTCGACAAGTTAGGAAGAGGGCAGACCCTAAGACTCACCATAGCGGGGACCCACATGGCATACGCAGCATCCGTCACGAAGACCACGACCACCATCAGCGGGCGGAGGATCTTCAAGATCGTCGTCGCGGAGACTGATGCGGCTACATCCTCGGAGTTCGAGATCACCGGACTCCCGGAGGTCTGCACGATGATCCTGTACCGGGCGACGAAAACAGCGGGGACAGGGACCACCATCGCCCCCGTCGGAGGTGCGACGACCGGGTTCGTTGTATCGACACAGAACGAGAACTTCAGCATCTCGGCGGCGGCTCACGTCAGCGAGTCGACCCAGGTCCCTCTCCGACTGACCTCGAACAAGCTCGTCATCCGATCGACAGCGAACGACGCCACAGCGGACCACAGTATCTCGACGCTCATCACGATCGTCGAGGGGGTGGTCTGATGGCTATCACGACACCGGTGTCCAGTGGCTCATCCGTGACCGTGGTCGATCAGAGTCCGGACACCGTTTACAGCGCGACACCGGGCGCGGGCGCGTTCGTCGAGGTTACGCTCACTGGTGCGCTTGCTAGTGCAGTCCTCATTCAGTACAGCGTTGAACCCTCGGGCTCGTGTTTTGTCTCTTTGGACGGCACGACCAACGGGTTCACAGTCGGAGCGATTGACAGTCCTCTGGTGTTCACGGCAAAGCCGAACATCTACGTCAAGGCGTCGGGAAATGTGAACGTGAAGGTCTTGTCCTATCAGCTAGGCGGGCAGGTCTCGACATGAACGGGGAGGACCTCCCGGTCCGTGTGCTTCATCTGGAGCACAGTGTCTCGAGTATCAGGGAGCAGATGGCCCAACTCGCGACAGAACAGAAGCACGTCACCCGAACGCTCGACAGGGTGGATCAGAGGACCGAGGCGATGTGTAGAAGCATCGAGGAGATCCCCCGGATCAGCAGTCTGATCAGGGACCCCCGGACGGTCCTCCTTCTGGTCGCCTTATTCGGTGGCGCGGTGGGGGTGGATACGGTCGCCGCGTCTCTCGTCTCCTCTGTGGCCGAGGCGAGTCCTTAGTGTCTCACGATGTGGCCAGATTGGTCGCGGAGTATGGAGAACGTCTGCTCGCCTTACATGCATCGGGAGACCCGATAGGTCGGAGGAGGATCTCCCGACTGATCACCGAGTGGACCGGGCAGAGGATCAGCGAGTGGAAGGCGCGACAGGTGCGGATCGCTCTCGGGGTTGAACCGAACAACGACACCCGAAGGTTCGACAAGCCGGGACCCCGACCGATGAGGTCTCAGGATAGCGGGCTCCTACTCGAAGACGAGCAGACCGGTCCGACGACCCGGGAGATCAGCGTCCGGTCGGACAGGATCAAGACCCTCGAAGACCTCCTCGAAGCGGCCAACGTGAAGCCCGGGTCCGACTGGGTCGTCACTCATTGGAAGGCGAACGCCTGGGAGTCGGCCCAGAAGGACGCCAGAGGACGCGCGAAGATCATCACCCTCTATCAGGTGAAGGCTACCCTCACCCGCAGGCTCGAGGCGGCTCACAGACCGGCACAGCCTACGATCAAGATCAAGCACACACGGAAGGCACCGAGGAAGGAAGGGGTGAAAAGAGCCCTATTCATCCCGGATTCTCAAGTGGGATTTCGCTGGAAGTCGAGATACCAGTACCTCGACCCACTACACGACCGGAAGGCGATGGACGCCTGCGTGAAGCTAGCGGGGCAGGGGTTCGACGTTATTTTCCTCTTAGGTGATATGTCGGATCTCGCTGCGTTTTCGTCGAAATTTTCCACGGACCCATCGCTCAAACAGACGACACAACCGACGATCGACGAGCTTCACTGGTGGCTTGCACAACTCCGCGCGGCGGCTGGAAAGGACTGCCGCATCATATACCTCGCTGGAAATCACGAAGAGCGGATGTCGAGGCGGATCGTCGACGACATCCCCGAAGCGGTCGGACTCGCGGCTGCGGGTGAGAAGATAGGTGCGATGCACATGGTGAAGCTCCTCCGACTGGAAGAACTGGATATCGAGTGGGTCGGTCCATACGGGGCGGATTACTGGCTGTGGGGATCGATCCGGGTGACACACGGACAGACCGTTCGACAGGGTGGGGGCGCGACCTCTGCGGCTGTCCTGAAGGGCGCGTCGTGGTCGGAGGTCTTCGGACACATCCACCGGCTAGAGTACGCGGAGAAGACGCTCCACGGTCCGGAGGGTCGGCGTGTTATCAGTGCCATGAGTCCAGGATGCCTTTGTCGCTTAGATCCGGGAATTGTACCCGGTTTCAAGCAGCGGCAAGACTGGCAGACCGGGGTCGGGGTGGCGTGGTTAGATGAAATGGAAGAGGCTCACATGGCGGCGATCCCGATCAGGGACGGACGCCTCATCTGGTCGGACGGCATCCTCCAAGGTGAGGACCGGACGGCGGAGATCGCGAAAGACACAGGATGGTCCCAAATGGACCCAGGAGGAGAACATGGCAGCTAAGAAGATCAACGTGTGGAAGCTGGCGGTGGCTATCGTGAAGGGGCTCGGTCCTCTGATCAGGAGTCTCGGGAAGGACAGCCCGGGCGGGAAGAAGATCACCCCTAGCGAGGTGGACGAAATTCTCGGACATCTGATCCTGGTCGGTGAGGAGTTCCTCTCTGACTACGTCTCCGACTGATGGACATCTCCCCAGAGTGGGAGGTCGCCCTCCGTGTCATCGGCTACGTCGCGCCAGCGATGCAGGTCGCGAGAGACCGGGGGCGTCCTCTGTCCGGGGATGAGTTCGTCGACGTCGCGGACGGGGTGATCAACGTCCTCGCGGCGTACCTTCTAGCGGAGGATGCGCCCCCGATCGGCGTCTTCTGTCTGGATAGCGACATCACGTCCCCGGAGTAGACCCGCACCGGTAGCGGATCGACAGGGGGCGTCTTTCTTTCTTCATCTTTTGTTTGACTCTTCCACAAAATGGAATAGAATGGGATCACAAGAAAGGGAGACAGACATGACGACGACAACGAGCACAGCACAAAACGCCCTCTCAAGAGCCCGCCTCAAATGGCTAAAATCCGGGGTCAAGTTCGGCGAAGCGATCAGACGCGAGAAGTATTGGGGCGGGTCCATGAATACTTCCGATCGTCTCGAGACAGCGCGGCTCGAATGCCGTGTAGCCTATTCCGCATACATCGAACTGCGCGACTGACCCCACATTACACGAGACACCCGCCCCCTCGGGGGGCACACCTACACAGGAGACAGACATGCCACAGACAGCAGACAGAACGACGGTCGACGAGTACTACAGGTACGACCTGAGACTAGTCCGAAAAGAGATTGGTAAGGTGAAAAGGATCCTCGAGACTCATTCACAGAACCAGCAAGCCACCCGCTTATGTTCGAGGAAATGGGATCACGTTATGGACCTCCATCTCATTATCGAGTCCTTGGAGAAGATCACCGGTCCACGAGAGCATCTCCTTAAAGGGGGTGCGCGATGAGCGCGACACGCACAGCAGACAGTGAGACCCCCTACCGCACACAGGACGAGGTCTTCTCGGTGAAGAGCATCTCCGGGAGTAAGTTCAACATTCGGATCGTCCCTCCTGGCGGGATGTACGGTCGCGAGGACAGGGTCGTGAACAAGGGTGGAGCGATGGTCGAGTTCTACTGGCCGACGACGGAGGGGGTTCGTCAGGGATGGATCGCGACCAGCATCACGCCACCATCGGAGGTCAGGCGATCGAAGTGGAAGAGGTTCGGAAACTTCACCGGAGGACGGTACAACCTGACAACCCTCCTAAAAGGGCATCACGAGAACGGCGGCCTCTCTCTCAACGAGTACACCTCGTTCGACGCTGCGACCATGAACAAGATCCTCCTCTGGGCTATCGGCGGCGACCCTGAGAGTCCGTGAGGGTAACCCCTACCCCTACCCTCTACGACGCGCCTCGGGACCTCTCGGGGCGCGTCTTGTTATGCTACCCCCGACACAGGGGGTCACATGGCGACAGAGGAAGACAGGCGACAGGCGGACAGCGACATCACGAACGTCCGGGAGGCTATCCGGCTCCTCGTGTGGTCTGGGCTAGCGTGCAAAGCAGGACTCGACCTCGTGCTCAGCGAGAAGGCCGAGGAGCACCTCGCATCCGTCCCGAAGAAGAGCGCGACAGCGGTGAGGCGTGCGGCGAAGATGATCGTCGAGCAGTACGAGACCGCACCCGTGGAGGAGTAGTGGCCCGGACGACGTTCATCCACGTCAACCAGCACAAGCTCCGAGCGAACCGGAAGGTCCCCCCAGGACAGCGCGAGCCCGTCCTCACGGTGAAGGACTACCAGTCGAACCGGTACGCCTTCGACGCTGTCGTCGTGAACGCGGCAGGGGAGGAGATGGCCCGGGTCGTCTACCGTCCGGAGAAGCCGAAGTCCTGCGGAGCGGTCCTCTGGATGGAGACGATGCTCGAGGTCCTGGTCGACCCGGAGGTCGAGGTCTGCGCCGGGGAACTGGCGGGCGAGGTCCGTCCTGTGGTGGCTATGCTCCCGGACTAGGGTCTGTCGATGTGGCGTTTGTGGGGGTCTGCAAAAAAGATCGATCCTTCTTCTCTTTTTATTTGATTCTTCCACAAAATGGAATAGTATAGGGTCAAGAAGGGCAGCGAGCCCTCGACCGACTCGGCGGAACCGAGGGGCCATTCCAAACCGGAGGACATCATGGCCGACCTTCTCTCTATCTCTTCTATCGTTTCTTTCTACCAGAGCCGGAGCGTCTGGTTTGACGTTTGCGCGGTCACTCTTACCGACGGGACTCGCCTCGTCGAGACGAAGCTCGGGGACGGGTTCCGCATCTATCGCGAAGGAATGGGTGTTCCTCTTTACATCCCTTTCATCTAAACCCCTCACGCCCCCTTCGGGGGGCACCACCGCCCACACGGGCACAGGAGACAGACATGACACAGACAGCGACCCAGACAAAAGAGGAACTCATCGCCCATTACATCCGCGGACGCTCGTTTGAGCAGGGGAGCTTCAAGCACGTCGCCCCCGACCCCCGCGAGGAGCGGCTCTTCATGTCAGTCATACTCACCGAAGGCGACCGCTCCATCCGTGGACGCACCGCCCGGTGCATCGAGCAGGTCATCGGAAAGCAGGAGCACCTCACCAACCCATACCTCCTTGGCTACGTCTCCCAGGCGGTCACCGGGCACCGGGCACAGTACGACATCAACGTCACCGTCTACGAGATGCGGGCCATCCGAGCCGCCCTCAAGGTGGAGTTCGCCGAATGGCCGATGGCCTTTGAGTGTGACGGATCGGACGAACTGTACGGCGGCCTCTCCGACACCGTGGACGCGATCGACGCGGCCCCAAGCAACACCAGCAACAGCTAATCAACCACCGCCCACACGGGCACAGGAGACAGCATGGCACAGAAAGCAGACAGCACGACGACCCTCCCCCAACCCCGGAAGACCTACTCGGTGAAGAGCGGAGAGGGTCGCGAGTTCAGCGTCCGAGTCGTCCCGAACGGTGGCCGGTACGGCTTGAACGATTGCCGCGTAAACACAGGGCTCCCGATGGTGGAGTTCTACTGGGCGGAGACCGACCTGTTCACCGGAGAGAGATACTCGATCTCGACCCTACTGAAAGACCACCACAAAGGGTTCGGGCTTCGCCTCCAAGGTGTCGACGCTTCGTTCTCCGCTCAGACGATGAACGACGTCCTCGTATGGGCTGTCGGAGGCGACCCTGAGAGTCCGTGGGGGTAGCCCTCGCGCCCTCCCCGGAGCCTAGCCCCTCACCCTCTACAGGGTCGAGGGGTTTTTTCATGCCTTGCGGGCAAGCCTCCTGTGCGGGTCTACAAAAAAGATCGATCCTTCTGTCGATTTCGCTTGTATCTTCCACAAAATGGAATAAGATGAGGACATAGAAAGGGAGACAGACATGACACAGACAGCCACCACACTCAAGGTCACCTTCATGAAAATGCACACCGACGACACGAGCTATGAAGAGTGGGCGGTCGAGTGTAACGGCAATGATGTCGGGTTCCTGACCCGAGATCGTGCCGTCCGATGGGCCGAGGGTGCCCGTCGTGGACTCGTTGCAGACCGCTCCTCTCCCTACGACTACGACTTCGACGACGAGGGACGCGATCTCAAGATCAGTATTCCGAGCGGGTCAACCCTCCGCGAAGCGAAACGGATCGTCCGGGCGGCAGTCCAGAAGAACCTCAGCTAATCAACCACCGCCCACACGGGCACAGGAGACAGACATGAACATCGCACTGACGCAGCACACGACCGCCCCCGGCACCACCCTGACCTTCGACATCGA
>TARA_R110000765_G_scaffold35322_1_pt1 | contig 16760 bp, 9 predicted proteins | sample TARA_R110000765 | Tara Oceans TARA_R110000765 (sample SAMEA4398168) | marine metagenome | biome: Polar Biome; feature: [MES] marine water layer (ENVO:01000295) within the mesopelagic zone...; material: water (ENVO:00002006), including particulate matter (ENVO:01000060) such as...... | reverse complement strand
GAATCGATCGCACAAGCAAAACGATATGCTCCATTATTTTTCAAAAGCCAAGATCGCCTCGTTACTTTGCCTGACTATAAGGGGTTTGCTAATACCTTTACATCCAACTACGGATCCACTGGAAAGGCTACGGCAACGGTTAGAAGGGCTTACTCGTCGGCCAATATCATTGACCTATTCATCCTAGAGAGAGCCTCAGACCGTCAACTACGGCGTGCTACGAGCGAGTATAAGAGGCAGATACTTACCGCAATCGAATCCAAGAAGATGCTGACAGATGAGGTGGTGATAGTTGACGGTCTTATCCGAACTTTGGATCTCATTGTTACGCTGACCGTAGATAAGCGATTCAAGAGGAATGAGCCTGCTTTAATTCAAAGCGCACGCAACTCTATTGAATCCTACATGAATATTGATAACACAGACTTTTCGGAGCCTTTCATCCCTCAGGATATTATCAGGGTTCTTTTAGAAAACGAAACCAATATTAGATACGCGACGGTTGATAACGTGGAATCTACAATAACTGTAGGCTTCAATGAGATTATACAGCTAAACAACTTATCCTTAAGGATTGATTACCTGTAATGTCTGGTAAAACTTATCTAAGAAATCAAAAGTATTTTAAGCCTAATTACTTTGAGGCCATAAAATACATCCTGCCAGAATACCTGTATGAAGATGATATCACAGGCACCCCCAAGGCAGACAATATTGCAGATGTCATAATCAATTCGCACTTAGATACTGCTGCCAACTTTTCTTCTATCATACATGTCAGCGCAGTCGGAAACTCCGTTTATAGTTCCATTGATACTCTGGAGGGAATAGCCCCTTTCTTTATTAAGCAAAATGAACTAACTAACATTACGACTGCTGAGTTTGAGGACGAGATCCTTAGCTACTTTAATAAAACATTTAAAGAGTTTGAAACTGTATCGGACTTCGAGTCGTTTGTCTCAGACACCTTACTACCCGCGATAACCCTAAACGCCCCCGACTCTGCATACTTCGGAGCCATAGGATCTACCTCGGCTATTCACAATTACCTAATTAATAAGCTTTCGTGGATGTATTTCCTGAATACTTCTGGAGCAACTTACGGCCCTTCTGCATATGTTCAGGGGCTACTAGTTAGTAGTCTTTTCATAGGCACTCCCGTAAAGATTAATGACGGCATAAAAGGGTTGTCGGAGCATTTATGGCGAAATGGTTTAGGGGATTATTACCCTTCCTCCTTATTTGCCGGTGGAACCACTAGTCATTTAAGTGGGACGCAGCAATTAGAAAAGCTTCAAACTTGGGTAGATGTTATCTACTCCCCTTTATACACAGATCGTTCAGATTTTACTGTTCGGGATAAGTTTGAAACTTTCATGGATAACTCCTTTAAGTTTACCGACAAGGTAGAGAGTGGACCCTTTGCAAGATTGATTAGGTCTTTGTCTTTCCTGGCATATGATATCGACAATCAAACAGAGCAAATATCTACGTTGTATGATATTGAGGATTGCCCGGATGACTATCTTCCTCTTATAGCTCAATTGATTGGGTGGGATTTATTTGGGGATGATCCAAATAAATGGAGGCTTCAACTTAGGAATGCGGTAAGTATTTATAAGACTATAGGAACCAAGAAATCTATCCAAGCAACTATAAACACTGTATTCCCTAAAGATCAATTCCCTGTTGAGACTAGAATAACCGAGCTATGGGAGTCTTACGTACCTTATTTAATTTACTACGCTTTAGCCACGGAATCACCTTACTTTAAAAGCTATCAATCTTGGCCTCCTTCCTTAGCAGCAAATATGGATGTACAAGGGTATTCAACCAACGATATGGATGCTAATATTCGTATGGTTGTTGATAAGATTATTTTAGATACCATACAACAGTTTCCTGATAGCTTCCCCATTAATTCCTGGTTGGAAGCTAATAACTCCCTCTTCAATTATCGGGGTCGAGATTATTACATCCCTCCTTTTGAGGAATACCCTTACTATGTAAATGTAGAACTCAGTAAACCTATGGTTGAGTTCATATCCGAAAGGCTAGCCTGTTTTGGAGTTAGAGAGCAGTTTGCTCTTGACGTAAGTTCGTATATAACCACAACGGCACTTGGGGAGGTGGATGAACCTAGGGCCGGGTCGTGGCTGCTATTTACGTCAGGGTATAACTCTCCTCCAAATCTCGGTGACCTTATTAGTAATCTGAATGATAATAGTTTCGACTACGCTAGTTTATGGTCAGGTAAATCATCTCACTTTAAATTAGTTTTAGATGCTTCTGAATTTGATTTTAATAAGCAAGGTTTAAACGATATTGATTCTGGTGGTGCTGTTGTGATGGTATCTCAGGCAATAAAGAACAGCGCACCCGCCCACTCTATCCCTTTGTTATCCTTAGAGTTGTCCGACGAACCTGACCTACTTTCTATCACGGGTAATACTCTTCCCTTAGTTACCTTGGATAGGACTGAGATTGATGTGGGTGCAGGTAATAACCTATTCAATAAGGGCATAAACTTCAACAGCTACAAGCGTGGTATTAATCCAGGAGGGAATGTTATTGGAAAGTCGGCTACTCAGAGTTTGGTATCTCCTGAATTTTTAGGGGCTACCCTCCAAAGCAACGTGCCACGGAATACAGCTAGGCGAAGATCTTATGAGAAGGTAATGCCTTTCAATGGATACTACGATAGGACGGGATTCAATATGCCTGTTGGGTTTGGGATGGCTTCCTCTTTGAGTGGTATCCCTTTAGGGTTAGTTCCAAGCTCCCTATCGTTTACTCCTGTAGATAGTCATATAAACTTACCTGCAATTTGGGCGCAATGTGAGGGTTTGCAATCCAACAATAGCTATTACGAGTATGACGTAAGTAACACTCAAAATACACGATCTGCTTATTCAACCTTTGCAGACAATAAAGATTTCACTACAGACAGAGGCCAACTCCCAGGTATCTATGCCGCTATGCATAGGATTAACGAGAATCAAAAATATCTAGAATCAAATCTAAAAGTAGGTCCACCCGGTATTCAGAATAATATTAATGAGTTGCTTCCCTTTGTAACTACCGGCGCGGGAGTTGCATCTGCCATATCTATACTTGAAGATCAATTAATATCGTGGACTAGTGGTGTGACAGTAGCCTTCTCTAATAGCGCAACTAATGGAGATTATGCTTACTATAGCGGTGTAGCTCCTTATAACTTCCCTGCTTCCCAAGAGGATTACTATAACTTTGAATTTGGTAGAGATCTGCATCGATTCTACCATGAGTACAAGAACAACTTTAAATGGCACAGGTTAAGTCCCGATGTTCAAGGGCAGGATGGAGCAAACATATTCTCACATACTTTTGGGCCGATCCTTTACAATCATGATTTTGAGGACTTAGGGAGTGTCACAGATTTAGTGGCTAGCTCCTTTGCTTCGCCTGCAAAGATTACCGTAGATAGTGGTCCCTTCACGGGGGTTGGATCCTTTGTCGCTTCGGCTGGCAACTCAATGTATTTGGATACTTTTGAGAGGGTAGCCTCAGGCATCATAGACGGTGTAGAACTCGTTCTAACATCAGGGACGGCAGCGGATAGCTCCTTCTCTATCATTAAGGTCCCAGGCTCTCAGAGGGCTTCTTACGAGGATCCTTTCTTGTTTGATAAGACTCTAGTTATTATGCGGACTGGTGGTGGCGGTGCTACGAGAGTTAGATTTGATATATCTAAATACGCAGCAGTATCTCCGCACCCTATAGCTAATAATTTCTTATCTCCTGAGCATGATTTCAAGGCGACCTTGAATAGTGTAATTAGTAGAGATTCAGGAATTACCGTAGGGGGCAAGAGTGTAAATGTTTGGATTCATACCAAACCAGAATCCAACATGATGTGGAGCTTTACCCCTGAAGGAAAGTGGGTTCAGCATTCTCAACTAGTAACTAGACCTGATTTGTTTTCAAAGTATGCTCACTCTAAGCGTCTTACCCTTAAAACAAATGATACCCAAGCATCTAGCACCTCTTCTACTTTGGAATGTATAGATCAGGCAGGCACTAATAGAAACTCACCTGTATTAGGTTTAGGTGCATCTTCATTTGAAAACTTTGAAGTTAACTTCCATACCCGCAATAGAGAAATTAGGGTTCCAAAGGATTATCAAAGTTCTCATGGACAATTACACCGACTTAATCAGGAATATGTAGTTGAAGTATTTATGGCACCCGGTGCTCAACCTGATGAGTTTATGCTTGTAGATAATGTAAAGGTACAGGATTTAACACTTAAAACCCTTTCTGAAATATTTGCAGCCGGAACTAAATCTGATCCTTTATGCCAGTTAAGTTACTTTAAGTATGGGTGTGAGGAATACAGGGTGGAGTTGTCAAAGCAAGACTTGTTTGATGTTCTAAAGCACTTTAATAACATTTCAGGTAAGAATGCTGCTGCTGTAGCTTACGCTAGTCGAGACAAGAATAAAACTGAGACTATAATGGAGTCAGAGGGTGGCTCAAGGATTGATTATAGATTCTCTGACGATATGTTAACGATCTCATACGGCAGTTACAATGCCAAAAAGTCGCAGATTAGGATTCCCGTATAATGTTTGTTCAAGGATTTGGAGAAGTTTTAACTGACGCTTTAACTGTAAATCCAGCATTGGCTGATTTGCCTGCCGCTAGCTCAATACTAGATACTTCCAATTTTACTTTCCAAGCTGTTGCTTTTGGGAAAGATACAGGAGGGTTTGTCCAGCACTCTCACGCTATTTCCTCTATCCAGTATGTTAATGGAATTTCAGCTTCAGGGGCTAGTTCTTATGATACGGGCTTATTAACTATAATAAACTACGCTTCAGATGCTGCGAGTGGTGCTTCGTCTTACATCCCCTCTGGCACCTATCTTAAGTTTTTATCCACATATGATTCAGTTCCAAACTATCCATCTGTAGGCGATACTAGATTAGAGAGGGGGTCAACCTTAAATGCTAACCTATCCGGGTATCAGTATGCGAGTGCGTTACCTGATTTAGGTCATTACGCAAATCCTGCCTTAGACTCTCAGTTAAGTGCTGTTTGGAATAAGGTAGGAGGTTTCGCACCTTCGGGAGCAGGGGGAACCTACGGGTATGCTTTTTACAATAAAGATTTATCTAATATATATGTAGGAAATGTTATTAGCTATTTCAATAGCCATCGGGTTATGGATAAAAATGGGTATCTAAATATTAGTCCTTCTTCCGTATTTCAGAATCCTTCGGCGCACGCGGATTACACTAGCGGATCTTTTATAGTATCATCTACAATTGATTCAAGAACTCCTTCTGAAGGGAGGATGATTCTTAAGAGTAGTGTCTACCAGGGGGATGCTGTTTCTATGGCAGCGTTTGGAGGCATTAAACATGTTGGAGTTTATTGCTTAGATCTTAAGGAAATGTTGAATTCATCATTAATTCCTCCTTATGGCTGGGATGCTCTAAATAATATCAGAAAGTATAAATTAGTGGCTAAAGTTACTATATTGGACGATGCGTTTTACAACCGAGACGGTAACGGAGAGGCCGGAATTGGTAAGTGGTTAACTGATAGCAATGTAACAATCTCTTTAGATTTCGATTTCAAATGATTAAATCACTGACAAGTCAATTAGGTATAAAAGGACATTTAACGGTTCACAAGGTCGTTGATGGTCAGGAGGAGCTTGTATACGATGAGGATAACGTTATCGTATCTGGGTTTGGGTGGGCTTTAGCTCACCTCTACGGGAAGGTAGGATCTAATCTTATCACTGATTATCAAATTGACAGGTTTAAGCTAGGGGTTAGCGGCGCGACCGCGCTTCAAGTTTCGACAACTGCTGATTTGTCCGGTTCTTTAAGTTCTGCGCTTGATTATAACTCTACGGGAGATTCCAATTTAGCTATGGTGAGTGGGTATCGGTGGGAGAATAATAATGCCATCACTGCTCCTAATTGGTATTCCAAGATTCCATTCAGTAAGGTAACAAAGATTGATAGTAGAACTGTACGCTATACGATATTTATTGATGAGGACTCGTGTAACGACTTGATGAGGGATGGTAATCCTGCGGCTTTGAATGAAATTGGGTTATTTATAAAGAACCCTAAGGCATCTGCTACTGAAACTTCTGTATTAGCCGCTTACAGGTATTTCTCTAATATAATAAAAACCTCAGATTTCGGTCTAGTGTTTAGATGGACAATATCTTTCGGATAAAATGTTAAACCCAAGCGACGTATATGTTTCAGGCGGCTCAGATAAATTATTAGTCTGTTGGACTGATAAAGTAACTAAGTATGATGCAAGTTCCTTTTATAATTGGGAGCAGGATAACCTTCCGCTCCATGATCTAGATGAGAGAACTCATTTAGCGTGGGAAAAGTTTGGACATCCTACCTCGGCTTTGACTGGGATGTCTTTCATTGTTTCTGGTGATGCTACTGACTCTTGCGATCCACTGTTCTTTACTACTCTAAGCTCATGCATTAATGCTTTGCCTGAAGTTATCAACTGCCCAATTCTTATTGAAGTTGCTAGCTTTGGAAACCTTGGAGGTCTTAACCTTTCTAATAAGGCGTTTGGTCCTAATGGAGCACTTGAAATTATTAATAGGAATAGTGCATTCGCTTACCCCAGAGGTCTTAAGAGCACTAATGATGAGTATGTTAAGCTTGACTATGATACTGAGTATACTGATTACGGCCTAGCTTCGTCGGTTTCAATGAAGGGTGACTCCACATTCATGACAGGGTTGCTGGGCTTAAATGCAAGAACTCCTTCTCCTGAAGTAAGTCACGTTTTCGCAAGTGCCTTTACAACGTATCCCAACGGGGATGGAATAGCTATTGCATCTGGGGTCGTAGGTCCTAATGTTTACTCTCCTGATGTTAGGTTTGTTAATCCTTATGTGTTCGCCCGTAGAATTGATGATCGATACTCAAACAGGCTTACTGCGTCTTTAAGTAGTACGGATGCTCCTTGGAATCTATCAAATACAACTGTTAGTTCGCTTGTGGTTGGGGGTCTTAAATTTGATCCTTTTGATAAGACTAGAACTACTGAGAAAGACACCTACGATGTTAGCACTTTAAACTTTATAACAACCAATGAGGAAGATTGGGGGCACAAAACTGATTCTGTAGGAGTGGCTTATGGAGCCATGTCCTTCTCCTACTTTAATAGTTTAGAGTACATTAAAGTGAATGAATGCAACGGCCCTGTTTATATTAGAAATTTTAATGTTGACGGACAACATTCGGTTGATAGGGGAATTGAAATAAATAACTCTAAGGTCAACCTAGAGAGATGTTCAGTTTCGAGATGCAATAAGGCTGGCTTGCACGCTGAGAATTCAGAGGTTAACATTCTTAGAGGTATTGTTGCTTTTAGGAACTATGAATTATTAGGATCTGTTAGAACGGGAACCCCTTTTGCTGAGAAGAGACTAGCATATAAAACTCAAAAATCCTATGGAGCAGGTATTTACGCAAACAATTCTACTATTAATTTTAAGTCTACTTACACTAGAGATGTAGAGAAGTCTAATCAAGCCTCAGGCAGTGATCACTATGCGAAATATAAACTTATCCGCGATCTCGCCTCGAATGTTAGTGCCGGACCATTTACCCCTGCCCCTTCAATAGAGTCTTTAGCTTGTCTTTCCAGAAATGACATTGGTATTCATGCTGTTAACTCTAAGATTACAGGGGGAAGAACTGAACTTGGAGGTAATTCCACAATTAGGTGGAACGATGGAATGCAAATCTTCTCTGAGCTTAATACCGAGGCAGGTATTAAGCTTGAGAATAGTGTCCTTGATTATAGCGGCAGGCTTTTACTTGATGGCAACTATTTTGGATTGGATTCTGCTAACTCGAAGGTTAGTGTAGATACCTTAGCTGCAAGATACAATCAATCAACAGGTTTGAAGATGAATAAATCTTCCCTTACTTATAATAAGGATTTGTATCAGGGTTACCTGCATGGAAATACCACGGGGTTTGAATCCTACCTACAATCTCAAATTGCTTGTGTTTTAAATGGGCAAGATATCAGTTGTGACAACTCTGTTATTACTCCTTTATACACAAGTTCAATGCCTTCTCTTTATCAGATGGTCTACGCTAGTGGGTGTTTTGGTAAAGAGGATGACTCTGACAAGCTGTTACCTTCAATTCACTTAAAGGGTAATTCAGAAGCTGATCTTATTCATGCTCATTTAGTGAGAGACCCTGTAGACGCAACTCAAACTTCTCAGTATGGGCTTTTAGCCCGTGTAGAAGACGAGTCTACGTTAACAGCTAGAGGCTCTAGCGAGTACGCTAATGTCTTCATTGGCCCTGCCGCTAGAATCAATAGCGTGGATGTCGCCGGTCTTTATGCGGCTAATAATTCTACTATTAAACTTCAAGGCCCGACTGCTGTTGCACGCTTAGGGGTAGGTGTTTTAGCCGAAAACAACTCAAACCTTGAAATAACGCCACACCAATCAACTAATGGAACTCTATTAGTTTCTTCTTTTGACCTTTCAAATGCCGCTAATCACACTATGGTGGAGATTCACTCGACTAGGTCTTGTTTAGTTGCAAATAGAAACTCTAATATTATTATGAATAATGTTGGTGATTACCAACAGTTTTGGCCGACTGGTGCTTATGCTAGCGGTATTAATGCTACATATGATTACGCTAATGCAAATTACCTCACTTATGCTAGTGGTGGGTTTGTGCAATTTTATCCGAACGCTAACATAGCTCATGCCGATGTTGTTGGTAGTCCTGCTGGAGTCCTCCTTACAGGTACCAATGCCTACTCCTTTAGAGACGCTCCCGGCGACCAACCTGTGAAGTATAACTTCTTGCATACTTTTGGAAATGATATATCGGGTATTTCTACTGGTGGCATGTGTGTTAGGGCTTTAGAGGGTAGTTTGGTTCAAGCTGATAATGTCCATTTCCCGGCTACCTGGGATAATTGTTCCGGGTACATGTATGACTTAGAGGGGAATGCTCCTCTTCCCGGCCCGAACTGCACTAGATTATTCATTTGGAATATAGCGGATAATTCGACATTAAAGGCTTCTTATATAACGGTGAAAGGTAAGCACCCTAGAGACAGTGGTTATGTTGGTCCTTCAGGAACTTGGGGTAATGCCAGTGGAGCACCTTCTGGAACTCCCGATACTGGCACCTTATCCGTTCTCGATTACTATGGGCAGTCTACAACCAATCCTTATGGTAAGTCTGCGAGTGGTGAAAACTTTGGAGCGTTTAGATTATACTTCTCAACCGATCCAGCTTCTAATTTCATGGTAGCAAGCGGCACTAATCCTTTAGAGGGTATTGCGCGTCAATTATTTGCACAAGGATATAGTTTTTCAGGAAACTTAATTGCTTCATCTAGTGATGACTTTGTAGCTTCCTCCCAATATACTTCTGTTCTTCAAAGAGATGCTAATGGGGTAATTCAAACTTCGGGATTCTACTACCCTTCGTCAATGATGGCGGGTGCCACCACCATTAAGGCTGTTCTAGATGACTCTGCACTAAATGCGTTTGCCAATGCAAAACACAATACTGTTGGGAAATCAGGTCTTGCAAAGGTGGTAGAGGGTTACTATGCTACTATCGCGGTCGGAGGGGACTCCTATAATGATTATACTTATGGTAAAGGGTTAGCTTCCATAAATAACTTTGATCTTAAAAAGGATAACTAATGGCAAACGAAATTTCATACTTTAACACTCCCTACACTTTTATAAACCCTGTTAGATATTTCAAGGCTAATGATCCTTACTATTTTGAGGTTGATAACATTCCCGTCAAGCAATTGGAAGAAAGTAACAACTTCTTAAAAGATCAGGTGGATGGACTTTTAAACCTTAAAGATAACGTACCTAAGGTAGAGATTGACAGGTCAGGATTCACAGAACTTAAACCTTACTCTACGGGGAGTGATAGAAAGGTCCGTGTAAGGCCCGGTAAGTTTACAGCCAGAATTAACAATGCTTTCGATATAACTCCTTTACAAGTTGTGCAGCAAATTGGAGGGTATGGAAATTCCACCCCTACTTGGACCCAGGACGCATATAATACTTGGGAGGTTGAGACGGTTAATGGGCCTGTTGTAAAGGCATCTTTAGACGAGTTTCAAAACGGATTATTAGGAACTGCGTATATGATGAATGGTCTTTATGAGAGAGCCTTCGTCTATCCAGTGGGTGATGGGGATGGCATAGATCTTCCTTCAAACCCTTATAAATATTTAGGGAACACGGGGGAAGATCCCATAACATCTCCTGGCTATAGCCCTCCTGCGTATGGTCTACATGAGAGTGGCACTTGGTGGTCGTGGGCAGCTTACCCAAATTATACAGGAATTCAACCTACCTATAACATACCGGAAGTCATGACATCGACTTCAAATACAATAGTCAAATGGACCGCCAAAAATCAGGGTAATACTGAAGCTAATTTTATAAAACGGTGGAGAGGAGCAATTAGAACTTCTGTTGTTGATGTTCCTGAGGAGTTGAATATAACCATCCCAGATTACGATGAGGATGACTTCTTTTACTTTGATACTAATGGAGATAGGCAATCCATATCCAGTCAGCAAAGAATAGACCTACTGTTTATTTACACTAAAGCCATAGATGAAACAGCCACTACTCTTAATAAGTTTAATGCTAATGGTGACCCTCAACGGATAACAAGGGCTGAACTGGGAATAGTGAAGGGTGCGGGAGTAGGTCTTTCCCGTCAAATAGGGGCCAATAATGATGAACCTAAGAGTCTTGTAAGCCTACAGAGCCTCGGCCACGTAACAACTGTAGATGGGACTCCTTTAATGTTTGCCCATCCGGGTGACCATGGTCCCAACGCTCCTGACAATGTCGGGTTCTCCACTTCAGCAGGGATTATAAAGGGTTCATACCCTTCTCCTGATGATCTGATGAACTTGGCACCCGTCTTATCTGAAAACTTGGAAACTAATACGTTACCTTTAATAGGTCAATCAATTCTTCCTATTGCTTACATAAGAGTTCAAGCCCCCGAGCAAGGAGGACCAATTGTTGATTTGATTACTGAAGAAGATATAATTGATATTCGACCCTTCTTTAGAACTACTGAATTAGCATATAATGAGAGAGCAGGCATTGCGGCTGCTACTCCTCAAATATCTATTGCAAACCCCGTAGTTTCAGAAGCTCATTTAGAGGAAATGAGGCAGGAAATATTAACTCCTATAGATAGTAGACTTAGGGTTTTAGAAGGTAATGGCGGTGCCGGTGGCGGTGGCGGTGGCGGTGGCGGTGGCACATCAACCTCGTGCAGGACAATTGCTGCCGGACAAGTCTTAGGGGGCTTTTGGGGTCCCGAAGGTGCCCTTATAAGACATGCCAAAGAGAACACAGCAGGAGGTATCCTAAACGCTCCTATGAATACCTTTGTTGATTTAATTGAATCGGACTTTAATTACCCAGCGGGATCAATACCTTACCTCCCTAACTGGGACAAAGCATCGTGGTACCGTAAGGGCGGCTTCAATGACGATAATATCTGCGACCATATTAATATTGGTGCGCCCATGTTAGTTGAAGGGGCGGGGCCGGGTGGTAATGTAAAGTATATGCCTCCTTGGATTGGGGGATTTAATAACGGCTTCGATACAACTATCCAAAACGTAAGGGACCAGCAGGGAATTAATAGGTTTGGAATGTATGAGTGGAACGAAAGTACTGGTGAGTCGGCGTTATGGGCCAACGGGGGTACTCTTGGTGGGTATTCTAATGCTGCCATTGCTTCCCTTAACCGTCGAAATGTTCAAGTAAATTATGTTTCTAAAAGAATAAATTTGGATCTCTCTCAAACTACTTGGGTTTCGGATTATCACGTAAATGTTAATCTTCTTCATTGTATTCCTCTTACGTCAATCGACGGCATGGGGACCAGTGGAAAAATTGTCGGTGGCGGTCAATTCGCGGGAGCTTGGGTTCAGAAGTTTAAAGATTATTTTGTGGTGAATGTTGCGTGGGTGGGTTTGAAGATTCCTTCGGGAGCGGAAGGATTATCCCAAGATGCAAGTCTTTATTTTCCATGGAATGATAGGAATAACCCAGAAAAGTTTGCAGGATTTTCACAACCTCAAATGGACTTACTAGCAGGCGGAAATTGGGGCGAAGGCGAAGATCCCGCCGGGTATTCTGTGAACATCCTACAAGAGGAGAGAAGGACCTTATTTAATAATAAAGTCAATAAAAACATCAGCCAAGGCTCATCAGGATTTACTGAAGATACATATTTTCATGCTGTTACCCCCTTGCTCTACCCCTCTGTAGAGTGGGAAGTTATAGGTGTTGGTGGTGCGCTTATTACCAACTCTTTAGGGTCTAATGGTAAAAAGATGGCACAGAACGACCCTACTGTAACGTGCATTTAGTATAAATTAAAATGGTTGTTACTAAAGATCCAACTGTTTTTCCTTGCGGGAGAGGGTTTTTACCTGGAACTCAAGGCCCAGGAGGGGGAGGTTCAGAGCCTCCTGTAACCCCCGTCATACTATTGCCGGTTCCCCCAGTTGCTGGGGAACCCCCTTTTGTACCTTCTATCCCAAAGCCTATTATTCCTATACCTCCTGCCCCTGGTGGTGGTGGTGGTAATCCTGGTGGTGGTGGTGGTGGTAATACGGGTGGTCCTTCCGATATTGTTCCTCCCGGCCCTGGCGGTGGTGGTAATACCGGGGGTCGTGTTAGATCTGGAAGTCCTACCGGACCTACAACTGGTGGTCCTGCTGGTCCTACAACTGGAGGTCCTGCTGGCCCAGCGGCAGTAAGAGGACCAGCTACTGGAGGTCCTGCTGGTCCTACAACTGGAGGTCCTACCGGACCTCTTGACCCTGTTCCCCCACCCATGTATAGGTGCCGAGAATTTAGATTTATTTGCCTGGAGGATATAGAACTGCCTTTAGCTGAACAAAGGATAAGGAGCGTACATCGTAATTGCGTAGCCGCCAACACGGTCGGTTCCGAGACAGGAATTGTAACCTCTGGTACTATTACTAACTCAACAGGGTTTATTGAAGCTTATGTGGTTGTAATGGGTGATTTAAAAACTCAGCAAGAATGTGCTCAAGCTTGTACCCCTGCCGACGAGGTATTCTCTGTTACTTGTGGACCTCAAGGGGGCGGGGGAGGTTCGGAACCTGAGCCAAGGCAAGTAACTGTAGAGGGGGTAATTTCCGAATCTAATTCTATTCAGCAAACTCAAAACGCTAATAATGCAACTACTTTATCAGTAAATAGTCTTATTGAAGAGGAGGATTACCAAGACATTCAAAGAGGTATTATTAAGCCTAGGCTGTTTGACCCTACCTTTAATTTTTTCAAAGATGAATCCAATCCTGAGACTGAATTAGTATTTTCCCCTATTACTAGAGGGATTTTCAATAGAAAGGTAGCCCAGGAAGTAGGTGAAGTAATAAGTATTCAAAATACAAATACACCTTGGAATGAAGTGACTCTTCAAAATTTATCTGATGAAAAACTTCTAAAAAGCTTAAGCCCAAAACTCATTAATTATTTTCAATACCTTAGGTATCCTGGGGGCGAACCTGTGGGGGTTCCCGTTCTTTTGAATGTAATTAGAAAACATGTTTTAGAAGGTACCCTTGATGAGTTTGATGTAAGTTACTTTAGGGATGTCGCTGAATCCCAATATAATCAAAACTTTGAAATATTAGAAAAGCCTTTGGGGAGTGAATATTCGGATCGGTTTGCTATTAATTACCTTAAGAGTAAGTCGCATACTTTTGAAAATAACAAAACTTCTGCGTGGAGGGGCTTTCAAGTAAATAGAATGAGACCCCTTAATGAGGATGTAAATGTTGATATTCAAATAACTACTCTAAACGGGACCACTAAAGCCCTAAGCATTCCAAATGAAGGTATTGCGATTAGTAAGATAACCTACATGGCCCCCTCAACGGTCCCAAGCGTAGGGAGGCCCGACAAGCTTAACATTGGGAATGGGGGAGGTTATTATGTTCACGGGGAGACTTTACAATCTATAGGGGTTCCCGTCCTTACAAAAAATATAATAGATACTTCTTATTATGCACCTGCGCCTATTAGAATGAAGGTGTTAGATATGCTGGGTGTTGACCCTAGTATTACATTAACTGCTTCCTCTTTAGTAGGGCATCACGAGTTTGCATCTGGGGATGCTGGTAGTTCTGCTATAAAGCCTTTGTTTTTCTCCCTTAATCTAAGTTCTATTGATGGGAACTATGTTAATGATTCTTTAGTAGAGAATTACAGTGGGACATACTCTTTGCTTACGGTCAGTTCGGATATTCAAGTTCATATGAATAATAATGCTTTGAATACTCCAATGGTATCTATTGATTATAGGGACCCTCTTTATCGTTACATTTTGGATACTTCGTCACTTACCCTTTCATTGAATGACTTTAATTTAAATGGGTTTAAGGATAAAGGATTATCTTCAATAGGGTCGCGCTTTGTTAGGAATATTCCTTTTGGGGTTATCATTACCCCTGTTGCGGGAGGTAGATACAATCCCTTTAACGGGAGGTCAAGCCTGGATAGCCATGGGGATACGCATGTTAGATCGCTATCCTTCCTTCCCGCTACCGATGCTACCATTGACGGAAATCAATCTCCTTTGTTTCAATACTACAATTTACATAAGGTAGATGGAGTTGATAGAGTTGGGGTTGCCGAGAAGGAAAGCACTCAAAATATTGGATATTCATATGATGAAAGCAGCTTCACCCAAACATTCTACTCTGCCAGTGCTAATGAGTATGGCTATAGCTCAATCCCTGCCTCTTCTTACGGGGTTTCATACATGCTTAGAGAAGTAATTGATTATCTCTCTACTACCTACTCTACCAAAGAATTGACATGGTATGATGTGTTTAGTAGGATGCCTATCACCAAAGTGGGTGAGATGTTTTATGACGGTAGCCATAGCCTAATTTTAGATATTGCTAATGGGTTAAGGGGTAATGTTAAGATACAAAATATAGAATCTGGGTATGCCCCTTTAGCCAGGATTATCCCAGAAGACACTAAAACTGTAGTAACCGTTCGGGACAGAAGAAACATTACTACTTCTAGATTATAATTTTATCACTTATATTTATACAGAAAGAATACATAGTTATAACGGAGTTTATTATGCGATACATCAATGTAGATGACGATTACGTCAAGAGTGTCTTCAAGGCCAATAGCTTAGAAGAATCCACCCCCATTCAAGAATCCAAGGCTGTAGATACAGAAAGCCAGGAAGTTATAGAAGAAGCAGAAGAGCATGTTTGCCCTTTATGTGAAACTGAGCTTAGTGAGGCCATTTCTGAAGATTCATGGAATGCCTGCGTCAGTACCATTCTTGGGGTCATCAATGAGGTTACCTCGGAAGAAGGTGAGGATCTCAGCGAGTCTGACGAAGATGAAATTGAATTAGAGATCTAAGGTTTAAGGTAGATTTATATGCAAACTACTAAAAACTTAATAGGAATTGCAGAAAGTATTTTAGCGGGGCCTCCGATAGAAGAGGTTCCGACTCCAAAAAATACTATAGTGGACGATGGTTTAAAAGCTGTTAAGGTTCCTGATTCTTACATGGACGCTATTCTTGGGTTCGCAGGATCTCTAAAGGAAACCACTAAGGCTAAGACTGTGCCTGAAGTTAAAAAGATAGATGAGGCTGCTATCCTTAGAGAAAGGCGAAGAGTTCTTGTTAGTAAATTAAAGGGTATTCTCAAAGAAGCCAAGGATCTTATGCAGGAAATTACCACTGTAGGTGGGTTAGGAACGGGCACCCAAAAGAGCATGGGAATGAAGCGTAGAGAGGATTGCTACCCTCCTACTTTAACTACCCCTAAAAAGAAAAAGAAGAAAAAATAATGGATCTTCTAAATCTTATAAAAGAAGCTAAGGCAGAAAGTGGCAAAGGCTCGGAAGAAGGTAGATCTAAGGGTTTAACTTCGTCTAAGAAGGGTCACGCTAAGTCTGCTAAATCCCGTGTAAAAGTTTTTGATTCTATCACAGACGCTTTGAAGAATGGCTATGTAGGTCAAATGTTTTCAACCAAAAACTCCGACAGACTATATGTGGTTACCAAGCGTAAGTGGGGAACTGACGATGAGCAGGAAGTTGGGGGTAGAGTTGCTAAGGGGTTTACCCCTGGTTCCATCCCTTCCAAGTTTGCAGATGTAAAGAAGTATGCTGTTAGAACTCTTCTACGGCATGGGAAGCAAAAGACTGGTAAATTCAAAAGTGAAAAGTACTGGTCGCGTAAGCAGAAATAGGGGACACCATGTTATTAGTTGAATACAGTATTTTAGATAACGTTAAAGTTATAAATGAAAGTAAGAATGGGGTTACCAAGCTTAAGCTTCTCGGCAAGTTCCAGAAGTGTGACGAGCAGAACAACAATGGTAGGGTTTACCCTCGCTCTATTCTTGAGAGCCAAGTAAAGGCTATTCAAGGTAAGATCGATGAACGATCTTTAGTGGGAGCACTCGATCACCCCGCCAACGATGCCATTCATCTTTCCCAGGCTTCTCACTTAATTACTAAGCTTTGGGTTGAGAAGAACGGGGATGTGATGGGCGAGGCTGAAATCCTCTCCACTCCAAACGGTAAGATTGTTGAAGCTCTTATTGGCGATGGTGTGAAGATTGGCATTTCTAGCCGTGGACTTGGT
>TARA_R110000765_G_scaffold144848_2_pt1 | contig 16777 bp, 14 predicted proteins | sample TARA_R110000765 | Tara Oceans TARA_R110000765 (sample SAMEA4398168) | marine metagenome | biome: Polar Biome; feature: [MES] marine water layer (ENVO:01000295) within the mesopelagic zone...; material: water (ENVO:00002006), including particulate matter (ENVO:01000060) such... | reverse complement strand
GGGTTAAACCTAACGAGGGTTCGAATCCCTCTCTCTCCGCCAAATAATCTTGAAAGCCCCGTATTTCGGGGCTTTCTTGTATCTAAATCTTAGTAAAGAGAATAGCTCTGTCACAGAACTCTGTCACAATTGATATAAGGCTGACAGAGCAACATGCAAAAATCCAATTCTACCTACCTTTATAAGTACAAAAACTCGTCAAATTATTTTTTTCGTATCCGCACGGGTGTTGTTAACCAAATCGACTATGGTATTTCTGCTGGCTACTTCGTGGCTTCGCTTCATACCTCTGATTATGAAGAAGCGCGATGGTTAGCTTTGTTTATTAAATCAAAGTTGATGGAGATTAATGATATGGATATGTCAAATAGTGAGTTTCAAAATGATAATGAGCCGTTACTCATTACAGGTGTGAAAGACGAAGAACATATGCTCTTAAAGCACAAGCAGCAAGGGCTGAGAGCTATGATGTTGTTCAGAAAGAGGCTTAAAGAAAGGTTCGAAGAGCTTTTGAAAGCAGGCAAAGCGATGATTGAGTTTGAACTTGATAGTGGATCAGTCATTTCGAAGCCGATTTCTGAGAAGGAGCGTAAAGCTTTTAAGCAGCATAGTGAAGAAAACGTCCCGCAAGCCCTTAAAATAGGGCTTATAGAGGGTTTGGTACCTCCAGTTCAAAATGATAATGGGGAGACGCCGTCGTTTCAAAATGATAATGATACCGTCAGGCAGTTCGCGGCGTCTTTAAGCATGCTGAATACTTTGGTGAGCAAGTTGACAGAGTTTAAGGAGGAGCGGGATGATTTTTCAGTAAATGGGGAAATTGAACAGGAGCCTTCGGTTGAGTCCCAGCGCGACGTAAACGATGCTGTTAAGATGTTTGACAACATTCGCAATGGCTTTGATGAGCATCAAAGAGCTGAAAAGCTTAAGCAGGATGAGTACTTCACTTTAGCGTATCAAGCACCTTTGTTCCTCAACGAAAAGAAGACTGAAGTTGCGGCAAAGACGTTTAAGAAATATGAACGCTCATTTTCGTTGCTGCTCGATCATTTTCCGCTAGGAATCGATTTACGAGAGTTTACAAAAGTGCAGACTCAATCAGTAAAAGACATGCTTAGTAATTTGGATAAGCATCAAAATGTGGGCAATAGTGGGGGCCGACTCTCGCCTAAAACAAAAAATGGCATGTTGTCGAATTACCATTCTTTCTTTTCTTGGCTGGAAGGCAATACGGATATTAACGTCCAGAACCCTTTCAGCAATGTAAGTTTTTCTAAGCAGAAAAACGCTCCAAAACGGAGATCTTTTTCGAACTGCGAAGCTCGAAAAATACTCTCGTATGACTTCGGTCATGGTAGCGAAGCTAGGCAGTTTCGTACTGATGCGCACTGGTATCCGAAGGTGGCATTGTATTCAGGTATGCGCCTAAACGAAATATCGGCTTTGCCGCTTAGCCACATCAAGCAGGATAACGATGGAATTTGGTACTTCGACTTACACGGACTCGATGTAAAAAACGAGGCAAGCGAGAGAACGGTGCCAGTAGCCCAGTATTTGTTGGATTTAGGGATATTGCAGTATATCGATGGCTTACGAGCAAAAGGAGAAGTTTTTCTATTTCCACAAATTCGAAAAGGGGTTGATGAGCCTGGCAGCGCAGGCTGGGGTGATCCTATCTCACGTTGGTTTAACAGAACGATGCTCAAGAATATTGGCATTGATTCTGAGGCCGAATTGGCGAAACGCTCGCTCATTAGCTTTCACTCCTCTAGGCGCACAGTGATTTCAACTTGCGTGACTAATGGCGAGGAGCATTACCTGATCAAACGCATTGTCGGTCACTCAGTTGACGATGATATTACCTTAAGCGTATATGCTGATATTGATCAGATCCCGCTAGCTCGACTTAAACAAGTATTAGATAAGAACCTTACTTGGCATAAAAAAGAGGTAAATATGAATGAAGCAGTGACATCGACTTTCGGGTTATTTGAAAGATGGGATATTAGTGATGAGCAGAAAAGTGCGCTTTTGGGCATTCCACAATCAGTTTCACTAAGCAAGGTACAATCTGAGCCAGATGCTTACATAGCATTCAGCCCTGACTTGAAAGATCGTTGTATTTTGCTTCTTGATATAAACGCTAAACTTGAGGAGGTATTCTCAAATCCTCAAAACGTAGAGGGTTATATGACGATGCTGAATAACAATACGCCATACATGGGCAGTATGCCGTTAGAGCTTGCTTGCAGCAGCTACGAAGGCTTAAAGATGACACATCAAGCCATTGTCGGCCTTGCTAATAGCATTGGTTGAATACTTTCACTGGGTTTCAAAAACACCCTTCGCATTTGCGAAGGGTGATCTAAATCAAACACAAGCAATTATCATTTTGAATGAGTATAAAAAATAAGCAGGTAAGAACTCTGTATAGATAATATTCAATCATTAAATCAGGCTAACACCCTGTCATCCCTAAGAAGAGCGATCTTAAATTCATTATTAAGTAAGCTACACTTATTATCATTTTAAAATCTATTGAAAATATTAAAGAAGCAGCTTATCTTTTGAGTTTGAAAAGTGCGTTATTTTTTACACTATAACCCTAAGCAAAAATGAATAATTAATCCACCCTTGGCTTAAATCGCCCCAATGCAAATTTTACTACCTAATATCGCGATATGTTTGTGCTTTGGCTAGGGAAGGAGGGCTCAATTTTTTGAGATTATGATAAAATTCGAGTGGCAGCTTCATTTTAAAAACCGACAAATTTTTTCATTTTTATAATGGGCCTATTAATTTAACCGGCAAACACCAACTCTATATTCTTTTTAGTATGTGTATCAGTTTACCCAATCAGCAAGTACTTTCTCTAGGTTTGGCACTTGAACTTTATGTTTATTAACCTCTGACTGATCTCCCACAATTTTCTTGACGATAATTAGAAGCTCATCGAGATATTTGTTCCTGTAATTTATCTCTCAAATAGGATACTGATATTTATACTGGACGCGAGGTGCTGAAATTAATTGAGACGCAAGCTGGTTATTTTATGTACAGTAAGACGGTGATCGGTAATAATTAAACTCATTAGGTTTATTTGAACAAAACCATTACTTTTTAAACGTCAATCATTTAATAAGGAGTTTGAATGAAGATCATCCAGTCATATGCCAGCCAATTCTGTTGGACGAGCGGTGTTTCTTGTCGCGTAGTATGTTTCGTTACTGGCACTTTACTTTTAAATGGCTGTTGCACTTCACTGCAAGTCACAAGAGTGGGGAATAAAGCTACAAGTGGTGTTGTATATGCGCTGCCGTTCACTCAGTACGAAATTGAAATAAAGCGCCGTATTGTTTCTTGCGATGGTTCGGAATTGAAAGTTGGTACTGATATTACGATGACGCCTACGAGCAAGACTGATATCAATCATGTGTATGCAATTGATGTGACGTCGTTATCACGATTCGCTAACCATGCAAGTACTGATGTAGAACTATTCGAAGACACTTTTCAACTAAAAACAATCAATGCAGAGGCAAAAGATCAAAGTCTAGATATCATCGCGGGCACAGTGAAAAGTTTAGCTACATTAGCTTCTGTACCTTCCCCGTTTGGTGCAGCGCCGGGCGTTCCTAGAGTTACTTGCTATAAAAATCCAGCTGGTGATAATGTTGTAAAGGATCAAGTCGACGCTGCAAATACCCAGCATGGTGCCGTTAAGGAATTAACTGAAAAACTTGCGAGAGAAACGCTTCTTGTCACCCAGCTTGCTTCTAAAGTTGCTGACTCATTGCCTGGTCGAGATTCTGCTCTTGAACAATCCCTTGCTAATGCTAAACAAGCGGTAAAAGCAAAAAAATTGCAGCTAGAGCTTGAAGAGAAAAAATTATTAAAATTACTGAAGCCTATTTCGCATATACAAAAAGTAAAATGGCCACAGAGTGGAACAGAAATGAAAACTGCCACTCCTTTACGTATACCAATATCTATTTTAAAAAAATGGATCAGTCCTACAATAGTTGAAGATGACCCTCAGCAAGTTGTAATGGACGTCTATTTACAGATTGAGCGGGTCGATACTTATGGTCTTAATCCTAACAATATCGCTCCCACAACTCTAGCTGTTGAAGCGAATAGTTTGCAATATCGCACGCCAGTGTTGGGACGGTTACTCGCATGTAATAGCTCTGTTTGCAATAGCAGTACTAACAAATCAAACGTTATTGGTCAGACTGAGGGCCCCATTGCTCAGTTAGGTTTCGTCAATTCATTGCCTATCAAAACAAAACCATTTGAAAGTGCAAAGTTTTCCGCCGAGTGGACGAAGAGCGGTTACCTTCTGAAGGCTGGATATGAGAAAACACAGTCATCAGGTGAAAGCTTACAATCCTTTGCTGATGCTATTTCTACTCAGTACAAAGAACTGTCAGAATCCAAAGTTTCTAAGGAACAAAAAGAGTTGGACGCGGAGCTAGAGCGCTTACAAGCGTTAGTCTCAATTGCTGAGGCAGAGGAAAAACTTAATCCCCCTGAGCCACAATCTGACCAAGCTAAAGCTGTAGAAGCTTTAAATGCTGATACAAGCTTAATCAAAGCTAAAATAGAAAGACTGGAGGCAGAGAAAAAGCTTAGTGAACTTGAAATCGATTAATCCAAATGAAGATAAATCGTCCGGAATCAAATTTTTTGGAGGAGCTTACTCCACCTACAGCAACGAAATCATTGTTCGTGACTCCGGAAAACTTAATGAAAAAGGATCTCCGGACTACTGGCGTGATTACACCTGTGCGGAGCCAGGTGCCCTGTAATAGCTGTACTTCACATGGTTTTAGCGCCCTTATAGAGTCCTACTATTTGTCAACGATGGCCACAGAGATCGAATTAGCCGTCGGTTGGATGCATACTTGTCTTGCTCAAGCGCACTGTCATGGGGGAGTATCTTTAAGAGGTTTAGCAGAGCTACTATCTGGACAGATACTTCCTATTGCCTCACAGGGAAATTACCCATGGAATCCATCTCAATGTAATATTACAGGAAAGTATGCTGTTCCTGCATTAATGCAGGTTTTAGGGCCTGAACAAATTAGAGCTGCAATACTTAGTGGTTATCCTGTCGTTACAGGTATTTGGGCACACGATGATTTTTTAGTCTGGCCAAGTGGGGACATTTATACTTCTAGTAACAAAAATGGTTCATTTCAGCATGTCGTTTGTTTAGTTGGATTTGATGATTATGGTGGTTACTGGATAGCTAAAAACAGTTATAGCTCGGGCTGGGGCGATAATGGTTATGTTTCTATTGCTTATGGCCACTGTGGAATAGGACAGATTTACCATGCGTATACTGTTGTTCCAGCTTAGGTGAATAAGCTATAACAAGTGCTTGTCACGACTGTAACTGTTTGATTAATAAAAATTTACCTAGCTTGATTATCATTTTAAAATTTATTGAAAATATTAAAGAAGCAGCTTATCTTTTGAGTTTGAAAAGTTCGTTATTCTCTGCATTATAACCGTAAGCAAAAACTGAATAATTAAACCATCCTTGGCTTAAATCGTCCTCAATGCAGATTTTATTACCATATATCGCGATATGTTTGTGTTTTTGTTAGGGAAGGAGGGCTGAGTTTTTTGAAATTATGATAAAATTTGAGTGGCAGCTCCGTCTTCAATACCGACAAATTTTTTCATTTTGATAATAGGCCTATTAATTTAACCGGCAAACACCAACTCTATATTCTTTTTAGTATGTGTATCAGTTTACCCAATCAGCAAGTACTTTCTCTAGGTTTAACACCTGAACTATATGTTTATCAACATCTTACGTCATATTTTAACTTTCTCTTATTCCTACTTAATCGCGATGCAATGTAGCGCGTTGTCTTTTCAATGCCGCGTGATAACCTAGATACTAAGTGATTTAGATATGGTCACAGGGATTGACTCACATAAGAGTTATGCAAACAAAGGAATTGAGGATAGATTTATGGAAGATAACAATCAAATTAAGTTCGCGTTATACCTAAATAATTGGGACTTTGAGCGCAGCGATAAAAAAACATTAAAGAATGATGCTGTAGGGGTCACTACCACAGAGTACACTCCAGACATGAAGGATCATATCTTCTGCCCTGAATGCAGTGTTAATCTGTTTCGGTCGCCCGAAGAAACTGACTATGATTCGAATGGGCGGAAAGCGTTTTTCGCACATAGCCGAAAATACCAGCCGTATTGTAGCCTCAGAGTTAAGAGGGCTAAAGGGAAGCGATACGATTCAGAAGAATTAGCTAAAAAAGCAATCGACGACGAGGAATTAATTGTTGTAAAGGGGTTTATGAAAGATAAACCGATCCCGCTTGATAATGACAACCCTAGGGAATACCAAGCCGGTCCTGTAGAAGATAAAGATGGTGATTTAGCCGATGTTCCAATTGGGCGTCACAATGGAGAAAGTTTCAGCTTACCTTCTAGGATTACTACAGTAAGAGGCCTCTGTAGAAATTTTAACAAGAACATATATAAGTACTTTCACTTACCAGGAAGGAGGAATGCGATACAGTTAAAGGACCTGCTAGTTGATGTTAGGTCAGTCAAGGGGGTCGACGACGAGCCTAAACTCTACTACGCAAAAGTGAGCCGCTCTTGGAATTGCGGTCCCACACCGCAAAATATACGTCAGACAATGTTCGATTTTCCTAGAGGTGAGTATGTTGATTTTTGTTTAAAAGCTCGTGACGGCGCATCTGTTGAGCACGGTATCGACGACCATTCAAATGGCAAAATTGTAATCATGTTTGGGATTGTCACTGAAAGCGGTATTGGGTTAAGCATTGAGAATGTTGGGTGGGGCGAGTTTGCTGTTCTCCCAACAAAGTATGCAGAGCTATTGTACTAAGTCACAGAATAACCAATGTTAGTAGAATCGAAGAGTGAGTAAATGATCCTGTCTGCAAAAAAACTAACCTCAATGATGCTTAGCTTCACCTTCAATTGTAGTAGTAAGAAAGGGCGGAGTGTTAGCTTTATGTTCGGCCGAATTGGCGCTTCAGCTTATGATAAAAGGTTTGGTACGGAGCTTCATTTTGATCCAGATTTATTACTAGATGCTGCTTTTTATGCCAGAGAAAACGGTGCCAAATACTTAAGAAGAGTTCCTATAAGTAAAATTGAGAGTCTTCTTACTTCTTTTATAACAGAAAACTACTATTGCCTCACTGAAGGTGAAATATTTCATGATTTTGAGAATTCCTATGAAGAGTATTTGTCTGATAGAAGTAAAGAAGCATTTTACGCGTTGTTATACAAATCAAGTATTTTTAATGAAGTAGTCTCCCTTTATACATTTCCTATTCAAACAGTTGATGTGCTCAGTGATTACTATTCTGAGTCTTTTTCGATTGTGAAGCCGGACTCGTTGCTTAATGTTAAGACTACAGTCGATCTGAGTATCTTTGATATTAAACCGTCTCTTTATCCTCCATCAGAAAGACCAATAAATAGACATTATCCTTTCAAGTCGTGGCTTTGTGTAAATGCAGCAAGCATTTATGAGGCAAATAAGATGAAAGCGGCTATTTTATCTTGTCTATCCCTTAAATATAAAGACTCGATTAGGCGACAATTTAATCAAGTTGATCATATGGGAGGGCACTGTTGTTTTTCTGATGATAAGATGTCTTTTCAGTTTGGAGTTGCTCATACCCCTTCAGTGTCGCAGTCATTGAAGTTAAATGGAGCTGATCATGAATGCTTAAATATTCTGTCTGGTCTGTTTTTATCGCGAACAGATACTGACTTTAGAAAGCTTCGTGCACTAGAATATTTTTATCGCTCGTGGTTTTTAGAAGAATCTGAGAGGTTTCCATTTCTATTCATGTCGTTGGAAAGTATGTTTGGTGATGGTCGTAATGCAAATCAATCTGTACTAAACGGCGTATTGTCATTATTTGGTGACACCTTAGATTTACAAAGAGTCAGGCTAATGGCTGAGTTAAGAGGTTCTATCGTTCACGGAGGTGCACCGGAAATTTATGACTCAAGAAAATATGCAAAATACTATAAGAAATTCAGTGTTTGCCCGTCTAAAGACCTAGATCTTCTTGTTGCAGAGAGTATACGAGTATTTGTTTTTTTTGAGAAATTGTGTAGGCAACAAGATGAGCATCATGAGGTTATTGAACAGGCTGTTAAATCAGGGCGTATTAATGCATATAATGATAAATCAATTTTCTCAGAATCTAAGATCAAATAAATACGGTTATAGATAAGCTTCCTCAATACCGACAAATTTTTTCATTTTGATAATGGGCTCATCAATTTAACAGGCAAACACCAACGCTATATTCTTTTTGGGATGTGTATCAGTTTATCCAATCAGTAAGTACTTTCTCAAGGTTCGACACTTGAACTTTATGTTTATCAGGCTCTTGCATCAGTTTTTCAATATTTCTGAGCTTCCATTTCACAGCAGGTAAGTTGGCGACAGACGGCTCATCAAAGAGCTCCCAGTCAGGCTTGCCACGCTTGAATGAAAGAAGAAATTCTGCGTCTTTATTATCAAAATGAAACTTTAAAGCATCTAGCATGTTGAGGCGAGTCTGGTTAAGTTCGCCTTCTGTTATTGATACAAAGGTCATGCCCTCAAACTCGGAACGAAATACCGTTGATAAGTCTTTCCATTTTGGTTGCATGACCTCATGAATAGGCCGTGGATGACTCAATACATAGGTCAAAAAGCCGACGAGTATCTCCCGTGATATGCCTTCGTTCTCCATTAGTAATTTAACATCGAATATATCGCGAGGATGTTGCCTATCCATTGCTGCACAAAGCTTTCCGCCATATAAATCTGGCATGCTCACTACTTGAATTTCAGCGTATCCAAATTCGTCTTCTACCTTATCATGCACCATTAACTCATTAGGCACATGAAGGGTGCCTCTCGCAACGGGTGACACTTCTATTTTGATTGTAGCTGATAAGTTATTGACGATAATGCGTAGCTCATCAGGCTTATTATCCTGCAATGTTGCTCTTGCATAGTTACTCGCGTTTATAGCGTCTGTGATGCGCTTGAGAGCGAATTTAGCGTTAACAAGCGCAGTATTACGATCCTCTAATGGCAAGTAGGCTAGGTCGATATCAACAGACAGCCTTGGGAAATCCCTAACAAATAAATTTATTGCAGTGCCACCTTTTAAAGCGAAGTCTTTTTCTTTCGCGACAATAGGCAACACACTTACCAGCATTTTCACTTGTTTATAATATTGACTGTTTTTATCCATGTGTCATTAAATATCCTTGTTAATACTTGGGCTTAAATCCAGTAGGTACCGTTATTTTGTATTGCCGGTCATAATAACCATCGGCAACAACCTGTCGTTTTCCTGCACCCAAGTTAATGGCTGATTCGTCTAAGCGCTTTGCCCATTGATGATCATAATAATGGCTCAAAAACAAAAATACTCTGTTCGTTTGAACTGATTTGCTATTGGCCAGTATAGCTTGCACTTTCTTTGGGCTGAGGCTGACCAGGCCTTGAAATAGTTCTGCAACGTGCTCGAAGCTTATGTCTTTACCAACAACAGAAACGATTTCATAGGCAGCTAGTTCTGGCGAGCTAGCGATAACTTCACTGTCTTTTATAGATATGGATACTTTAGTTTGACTGGTTTGGTCAGTTACTTTATTTATACAGTATACCCAGTCGATGGCACTTAATTCTCTAAACCATTTTGGCAGACTGTGTTTGTTCTCTATACCTATCCATACTTTCTCTTTTGCCTGACTTGTAGTACTGGCCTTATTTAGTGCAAGATAGTGAGACATGCCCTGATGCTGTAAGCTAGATAACCCTGCAAGATGAATATTCGTATTGGTTTGCGATATTAGTGCGCTGAGAAGAGCAGGCCAACTAGGTGGTGGTTTTACCTCATTCTGAGGGCGATAAAATACGCCACTGGATAATCGCTTTAACCAGCCACTCTGGACGTATTTTTGCGTTAATGAGTGGCTTATACCGTGTTGCCCTAACCACTGTTGTAAAACAACAGAGCCGGGTGAACATTCGTTAACAAGCCAGTTTAATTTAGATGACATTTTATTACTTAAAGTATGATTATGACAATAAAAATAAACCAATGGTTTAAATAAATCAACTTATTAATACTTTAAGTATACAAATATTTAAACTATTAAACTTTTATGTGATCGCAGAAGCGCCGATCTGATCATCAGTGATCAGATGTTTTTTGAATGCATATCAGCAATTGATATATCTAACTGGGTTTGCTGCTCCTCTTAGGAACAACGTACTTATGTCCTTATGTATTAAGTTGTCTCGTATTGCTTTAGGAGCAACTTGGCCATTAAAACCCCACCTCAGCTTTCCTTCAACTTCATTCACGAACCAGTCGCATATTGTAAATACTTCTCTGGTTAAGCCTCTGTAAGTCGTTACTGCGTACTTAGCATTGTCTTTCCGCTTGCCTAATACCCAAGACATCCTCGTTGCTTGGTAAATATCATTAACGGTCATATCTCTTCGATAGCCTCGATTAATATTAATCAGCAAAACAGGTAGCTCAGTGGTCAAGGGTTCTGCTTCATACAAAGCGATAATTTCATCGGACGATTTGATGCCAAAGTCTGAAGAGTAATGACCTGATTGCAAATTAAGTAAGTTCTCCATACCTATGAAATCGATTAATGAAGCTTCAATTTCAAATGCGACTTCTTCTGTTAATCCATGCCTGACAATTTGATGTTTAACTGAGTGCCCTTGCGTTTTTATTTCATTAATTTTTGATATTTTATCAGACGCTTCTGCATCTATTAGGTTACCCGCTTGATGTTGAAAAACGCGGTTCCCGACTCCTTTACCCACGTAAAAAACATAATTATCACGCGGATCTTGTAAGAGATAAACATAGTATTTTAACTTTTCAATGACACTTTGAGAGAACATTGTTAAATCCTTTTGCACGTCAACGCTTTACTTTTTGAAGCAGATCACCGGGCTCACAAGCGAAGTAATCGCAAAGTTTATCAATGATGTCTGTAGTGGTTATGTAATCAGGTTTATTAGCTATTCGTGTCAATGTGGCGCGGCCTATTCCGGTACTATCAGCCACCTCTTTTAAGGTAATTTTTCGACCTTCTGCAAAACTTTTATTATCTAATTTTTGCACTAAAAGTACTCTAATCACGCCTATTACCTAATCATCTAAGTTTATAAATTTCGTATAGTGTACCAAACTAATCATACATGATTAAAATTAATCTTGACATTGAGTCTCACATGATGATCTAATGACTCATGTGAGTAATATTGCTCATATGTGATTAGCCTGTTGGATGGAAAAGTGAGGTCAGCATGCAGTTAAAGCAAACCAATATTTTATTGAAAGACGCAGAAAGGTACAGAGTATTGAAAGGCCACTATCGCCTTTTAGATATTAAGATGTACGACCATTATCTTGCCGATTTCGAGTTTATAGTTACGGTTAGTGACGGTGAAACAGAGCTCAAATTAAGTACTTTTAAAGCAATACGTTATCCGCTTGGTGGTTTCGTTTATGTCGAAGCAAGCTTCAAAGATAATGGGGTAGGTGGGCTTTGGATCTTACATGATATTAGGCTGTCAGGAGCCGCCGAGGCGTTACGTAGTTGTGGTTTTGAAGTCGATGCAGAATATCAACTAGCGACCAATAAAATGCCACTTCCTCAGCATCTAAAGCTGATTTCAGACATATCATTGCTCAAAATTAAAGATATGTTTATTCGCGGATACAACGGAGAAAAGGATATACAGAAGTGTTATTCATTTTATGATGCGATACTTTTAAGAGAGTCGCTAAGTTGGCTGTTTTCCGTGAAATTTGAGAATGATAAACAACGAGATTATGCGATTATTGGTGCAATGTTATGGACGGGGTTCAAGCACTATATAGACCCAAACTATAAGCTCAATGTTGATTTTCATGACATGCAAAAATTTCGTGAGTTTATCGCCCAAGGTATTGCAACGCTTACTAAATTTGATCAGGAATTAGCCGCTTATTTTGAGCGTGTTATGAGTCAAACACTGATGCTTAATTTGAAGGAAAGCATGCTTGATGATTGCCCTGTAGTAAAGGTCTTACAGATAGTATATTTCCACGCAGTTACAGTACCTAACTTTTACGAAGAAAAGCGTTATGGATAATCAACAATCCTTACCCAAAAAATTAATTTCGGCGCTGGAAATAGCGGCAAACGCGAATGTTGATCGCTGCCGTAAAGGTGAAAAACCTTCTTACCTCAGTCATTTGATTGAGGTAACTTCGATGCTCGTCAAGTTTGGCCATGATGATGAAGACTTGCTTATTTCAGCCCTGCTACATGATGCTATTGGAGATACTAATGTCACCCACGACCAGTTACAACAGACATTTGGTAAAGAGGTAGTAGAGACAGTTAAAGGACTAAGTGTAAATAAACGTTTGAGTCTTCAAGAACGCAGATTAGAGCAGTTAAAAAAAGCTAAAAACGGTAGTGAAAATCACCGTCTTATAATGTTATCTGATGCAATTAGTGACGCTTCTTCGATACCTGCAAGTTGGACTTTAGAGTGTGTAAAAGGGTCACTTGAACACCTTAGAAAAATGGCTGATGTTTGCGGCAATGTCTGCCCCAATTTGCATCAAATTCTAATGGAAAAAATCGACTTTGCTTTGGTTGCACATGATGAAAATAAACGTGAAATTAGTGATAAAGTTAACCAATTTATCACTCAAAGTAGGGTGTTTTATTGCATTATAAACGATGAGTTTTATTTATCAGAAAGTGCTAGAAACTTTCCCAAAAATGTTGCGAAAATGGATGATGGATTTGACGATTACATGCGTCATATTCGTACCAAAAGACTAAGTTTTTATGTAGATTCAATTGCGTTTGACTCACTTAAGCCTAGCGCGAATATGCTCGGTATAAACAGCTCTGAGCATTCAATTGAATTGAGTATGTTAAGAGTGAAGTTCCGAGAGCAATAGTTTAGCAAGGCTTTGAACAGACCGAGCTCTTACAAATATTAAGTTCAAAACAAAAGCAATGACTGCTTTAAAAGAGGAACTCTTGTGAGAACTATTTTTGCTCCACGTTTGCGGACTTTAGCAATATCATGTTTCGTTTTACCAAAAGCGTTACTACTGAAATAGCTACATAGTGCACTTTATACCCTCCTCCCCCCGTTACCACTTAAATTATTATTTAAGTGGTAACGCATTTCAAAATTTAAGTGGTAACGCATAAAATTTTAAGTGGTAACGCTTTTACGGATTAAGTAGTAACGCACGATAAAATTCAGTGGTAACGCATTATTCGGCATTGAGTTAAACGGAATTTAAGGTTCTATCGATTGACGTACTGTCAAAGATATTTGTTATGGTGACCTGCATGACAACGTCGATGCTTATAGTCTAGCTTGGGTTGCTAGCTTAGATGTTGGGCAGCGCGAAATACTGGGAGAGTCTCGTTCAAATTGCGCAATTTATTTACCTCGTTTAGGTACTCTAAAAACTTTTGTTATTACTCCTTTAGAAATCGACAAAAAAGTGAATGTCTTAAAGCAAACTAATGAGCCCATTTCTGAGCCCAAAAATGAGCCCGCTAAAACAACTAAATCAAGCAGTAATATGATGTAGGATCTCGGCAAAGTTTGCTCAGCATGCGTACAACTTTATATCTTTAGCCCACATATAGTGATGGGAGGTGCATCAGATTCCACTTTCACGCAGCTATAGATGCGAAACCATTAGAGCGTTCGCTGATTGCCTTTAACGTCGATAGATATTGGCTGTGTCCAATACCTATCCTTCGTTAGATGAATTATGATTAAAACGGAACTGCTGTACTACACTGTTAAAAATTCCAACTTACACAAGGAAGTACTATGTCGTTATTTAAAATGAGTAGTGTTGTACTAGCCAGCTTTGCATGCACAATGATAACAACATTTTCATCAAAAGCTTATTATTACGAAGAGCATAAACTCATAAGCCAGATGGCATTAGAGTTGGCAATCAAACACAAAATGTTAGAGATTGATTCAGACCAGTTAAAAAACGCAATTGGCAGTGAGTTCACTTGTGATGACGTTATGGAGCCTGAACCCGCAAAATGCATGACCCTCGCAGATTTACCCGCGATTGCGGGCGACCATGCAGGCTCTCCAATGCTGGTTCAGTGGAAGTGGCTAAATGATTCAAGGAGTGCACCTTGGTTTTTCGGAGTTTCTGATTATCTTGCTTCAACTCGAATCATCTTTGATAGGGCTGTGAGTCATCGGAAACAACGATAAGCAAAATTCCCTCCCGAGAAGACTTTATTGAAGTCGTTCATAAGAACCAAGATGCAACCGCTTTTGGTGAAACAAACGAGATCATCAATCATGACAACAACTATGCTAGAAGTGCAGCCCACAACTGTAATCACTTTCGTAATTCCGAGAGTCTTTCGGTAGACGACTATGAAGAATCCCTGACTGATAGCTATGCGACCAAAATTTGGAATACCCGCTTCTTTCTGCCTAATGCCGTTGGAAGGGAGATTACAGCGCTTAAAACAAGTGAAAGAGTAAGATTTAAACCAAAATTGGAATCAGACGCATGGTACGCACAGCTCCACGCAACAGCGTTGGAACTTGCAGCAAGAGACGGTGACAACAATCTTGCTGCGGCTTGGCTTTTCGAAACGTTCGCTCTACATTTTTTGCAGGATGGCACTGCATCTGGCCATATAGTCACACCGAATCATGGCGGCTTGTCAGTGGTTGAAACAAAGAAGACCCATGACAAGTTAAGTGAAAATGGTTTAAAGGTTATGATAAAGAATGCTTGTATAGCGCTTAACACAGAGTTTCAGGCGTTAATAGATGATCTACCCATGCTGGCTCAGGCTTGCACTAAAGAAGGTTTTGAAACGACCATTTACGGCGATAGGAATTTGGTGAAAAACGAATCTAGCAGCCCGACAAAGGACTTGGCGGTATTTCTAACAATTGTTTCACTAGCGGAACTTGGAGACTCATTTAAGAATGGTCAGCCATTAGTTTTGGTAGATGTAAATACATCAAACTACAACGACCCACACTGGACATTTCAGGGGCAACCAAACAATAAGCTAGCGGAAACTCTTTTCGCATGGTGGGAAAGCGGAGGTAATGCACTCGCAAAAACAACACCTATGGCAGAGGCTGCTAAAAAATATTTAGACAAAGGAGGGATAAAAGCCATTAAGTTATGGCCACAGGCAATATGAGGGAACGTTAGAAGCAGGCCTGCTATGCTTCAGAAATCTACTAGACACCACTGAATATCTTAAGAGATGGTAGTTCATCTGGATGCGCTGGCTTTGACCAGGAGAGTCTCACAAGAGAGTAATCGAGTAACTATAGCGGCCGAAGTGTGGTGTTGTTGGTATTTGGTTGCTAGGGGACGGGATAAATAACTCCCAGAGGGGAACAAATGTGATTCATTAAGAGAGCTCATGTATCACCAGTGCAGTAAATAGGTGAATTTGAACGGACGAAAGACCGCCTTTTAGCTGTAATTTAGGTTTCTTACCTAACTTACACAACTGCCATTTAAGTCCGGCCTTGAAACGTAGCCTTCGGCACATTGCTGACCACTAGCAAAGTCATTTGGTGTTAGCACAACTCGCTTATATAGGTCAGGGGCACATCCTTTGGCAAAGATTAGCAGAACTATATTTAACGTGCTAATCAGTGAGCTGTAAATAGCACTTTGCGTATTGATTGCGATCGTGAGAGTCAAGTATCTAGAGACTTTGAGATAAATCTACAAATATCAAAATATCATCTGCTCGATTGATACAAATATATAGCGCTATCTATATCACACTAGTTCCTAACTTTTATATATGGACAGATAAGAGGTTGTAAGAGTCGAGGTGTGAGTGCTTTCAATATGATAATCGTAAAATTCAAAATGATAAACTTTACTGCTCCTTGCAGCAAATCCACTAAATCAAAGACCGCTCAAGCGGCGTATCTCCGCGGAAAAGATTGGTTTACAAAGCTGTAACGAATAAACCGTAAAATAAAAGTGTTGTTTTACAGTGTTTCTCGGATGAATCGCGAAAATATCAGCTTTCCGATGCTGATTAAAGTTGAAGGTGGGTTAAATTAAATACTAGTTGAATCAATAATAACGTTTAGCGTTTTATCGAAGCAACCAGTTAAAAACCACTAACAACTGAATTTCATAGGATGTGAAAATGAAAGAAATTAACGATATAAAAGCTGTTCTTAGTGAACACAGATATTGCCATTCCTCAGAGCTACTTGCCCAAGCCTTAGCATCAGCTTGCAATAGGCGTTACAACGTAAATTTGTTCGAATTAATCAAGGTGCTTGATGGGACAAATAAGCACTTATTGAACGAGTTGATTAACATAAATTATCACTGGTTACTGAACTTTGAACCCCAGCTTGAGGCTTTACAATGGCTAAAAAAAGAAAAGTTTATCAAGTGAGTATTCTATTCAATTTCTCAAAATAGCTATCGCTTAGAAGCAGGTAGATAAAGTAAAAAAGAGCTCTTATTCGCAGGTTCGTCATATTGAATGGATCTGTGATTTTTATCAGATACCGAGCAATAGATGAGCTGTGTAGCAAGTAGTTTATCAAGACCATTAGATAGTTAGTGAAATAGAACTTTAATAATTATTAGCTATTGATAAATCCTTGCATAGAAAGCGCTACAGCGGATTCTAC
>TARA_R110000765_G_scaffold70015_3_pt1 | contig 16782 bp, 23 predicted proteins | sample TARA_R110000765 | Tara Oceans TARA_R110000765 (sample SAMEA4398168) | marine metagenome | biome: Polar Biome; feature: [MES] marine water layer (ENVO:01000295) within the mesopelagic zone...; material: water (ENVO:00002006), including particulate matter (ENVO:01000060) such as...... | reverse complement strand
CCGTCAGTGAATCCTAAATTTAATATAGGTTCAAAAATAACTGGTGAAAGATCAAGTGTAGATGGACCAGTTTCAGCGAAGATTACATATGGCGGCTGGTTAAAACGTCAAAACTCAGACGTTCAGGATGAAGTGCTTGGTGTTGAACGAGGAAAGATATTCAGATCGGGCAAGTTAAGCATTAAAAAGTTTACGGACAAGACGGGAAAGATTTACACGTTAGACAGGTTAAAGGAATTAAATCCTTTGACATTTAAAAGTGCTAGTAGCACATAAACGGTCAGTGACCAAGGCGGTAAGATGGAAGAAGTAAAATTAGAAGAAGAAGTTAAAGAAGAAGAAGTTAAAGAAGTAACTGATCCGAATATAGAATTTCAATCAAAGATTGATGCGTTAATGGCGGATAATGAACGACTTCAAGCTAAAATAAACGAGTCTAACAAACATACTAAAGCCGCTGAAAATAAGGCTGCCAAGGAAGAAAAAGACAGGCTAGAAGCTGACAAGAATTATGAGCAACTATATAAAAGTTCAGAGTTAAACCGTGAAGCACTAACACTTCAGATTGAAGAACGCGATTTAAGAGCAGCGTCAACAAGTGAAGAAAGTGCAGCAATGAAGGTAGCTAACAGGTTAACAGATGACTCGAGACGGGCTAGATTATTATCAAAAGAACTAAAGCCTAGATTCAAGTATACAGAAGATGGTATGAAGATAGCAGATATAAACGGGAACTTAACAGTGTCAAGTATCCAAGATTTAGAAAGAGAATACAGAGCAAATCCAGACTATGATTTCTTAATAGATGGTGTTGATTCGTCTGGCGGCAGTGCCTCTGGCAGCAACGATAAAGGCGGTGCCTCAAGAGTAATGAATCGTGCTGAATTTGAAGCACTTAATCCAGCGCAGCGTATGGACTTCTCAAGAGAAGCCAAGGCTGGTAAAGCTGAAATCATTGATTAAATAAATAGGAAAAAAAATGGCTGAAAATACAATTACGGACCTCGTCCCTGACATTTACGAAGCATTAGATCAGGTATCACGCGAGCTGACTGGAATGATTCCAGCGGTAACAATGAACGCATCATCAGAGCAGGCTGGTATTAACCAAGCTATTCGGGTTGATGTTGAACCTGCTGGAAATGTTGCTGATATTACACCAGCAATGACCATTCCCGACCCAACCGGACAAACTTCTGGTTCTGTCGATATCAAAATCACTAAATCACGAGCCGCGAACTTTGGCTTCATTGGTGATGACCAGAAGAAGCTAAACACTGGCCCAGGATACATGGGTGTACGCGCTCAGAAGATAGCACAAGCTATTCGATCTGTTGTGAATGAAGTAGAGACGGATTTAGCTGCTTTGCATGTCACTATGAGTCGTGCGGCTGGAACTGCTGGCACTACTCCTTTTGCAACTGCTAACGATTACACCGCAGCCTCTTTAGCGCGTAAAATCTTGAAAGACAATGGTGGCGATATTGATCCTCAATTGGTAATTGATACGACTGCTGGTGCTAACATGATTGGCAAGCAATCCGCAGTTAATGCGGCTGGTACAGATAGCCTATTACGTCAAGGCGTTTTACTTGATGTCGCGGGCATGCCACTTCGTGAATCAGCGCAGATACTAACGCCAGCGATTGGTGATAGTGACGGCAATTTCACAACTACAGCGGCAGGCTTTGCGGTTGGTGTAACTAGTATTCCATTAATCACGGGTGCTGATGAGATCATTGCGGGTGATGTTGTTACATTTGCAGGAGATTCCAATCAATATGTTGTTGCTACCGGCATTGACGGACCAGGCACAATTGTTATTGCGGAACCTGGCTTGCGTCAAGCAATTCCAGCATCGACAACAGCGGTTTCAAGCGTTGCTATAGCAGCTCGCAATATGGCGTTTGCTCGTAGTGCTTTGGTATTGGCGGCTCGTGCGCCTGCAAGACCGACTGAGGGCGATACTGCCTCGGACGTGATTGTAATCACTGACCCGCGTAGTGGCTTATCAATGGAATTTGCAATGTACAAAGGCTATCGAAAAGTGCGTTATGAAGTTGGTCTGGCTTGGGGTGTGAAGAACATTAAGCCTGAGCATTCAGCCTTGCTTCTTGGTTAGTTGACGAACTAATGCCGACCATTATAGCTTGAAAATTTGCTATAATGGTTGGTATTTTAACAGGGCTTTATTATGACAACAGTAGTTGAAACAGGCGCAATCGTAGCCGGTGCAAATTCATACATAAGTGATGCAGACTTTGCTACCTACGCAAGTAATAGAGGTATAACAGTCTCAGGAGTTGCCGCACAATTATTATTAAAAGCGGCATTATATGTTGAGACTTTATTATTTATAGGCTCTAAGAGAACTAAAGAGCAGGATATGCAATGGCCCAGATATGATGTTTATATCGATGGGTTTACAATTGATTCGAATGAAATACCGACACTATTAAAAGACCTGCAAGCAGAAGTCGCTCTTGCAGTTGATGCTGGCAACAACCCGTTGTCAACAGTACCGCGAGCAGTTAAGAAACAGAAGGTTGACGTTATCGAGATCGAATACGCTGACAACGCATCGCCATTTGTACGCAATAGGAAGATTAAAGCATTAGAAAGAAAAATAACATATTCAACAGAAGGTTTATCATTCAGGACCAATAGAGGATGAGCTTATACACTGATCTTGCGACAACAGCAAGCAAATTACTCCTAGACTTAGGGCAGGCTGCCACATGGGCGCACAATAACGATGACGGCACTTTTGACCCAGCTACGGGTGTTACTACCAGCGGGACAACGACCGCTTACACGGGCAATGGCGCGCTCTTAGATTTTGACGTTAGCAGAGTTGATGGAACCTCGGTATTACGCACAGATAAGCGTTTTGTACTAGAAGCGGCTAGCGTGCCAGAAGTTAGCGATATTGTTACTATAAATTCAATTGCTTATCAAGTTGTTTCAATTCGTGAAACTAACCCAGCAGGGACAGTGGTGATGTATGAGTTGCAACTTAGAAGCTAAAGAGGGTATTCACTTTGTCATTCAGTTCTGATCTTAAAAAGTTTGCAGATAAAACAGACTCAAATTTAGAGAAAGTTATACGCGGTACAGTTTTATCGATGACTGCGGGAATAATAAATAGAACACCTGTCGACACCGGTAGGCTTCGCGGCAATTGGCAGTCAGATATTAATCGAGCGCCTTCTGGCGAGTCTGACACCACTGATAAAACAGGCGGAATAGCTAAATCAAAAGCTAAGGCCGCAATTAATAACCTGAAAGGGGATAACACTTTTTACTTTGTGAATAACCTGCCTTATGCGATAGCTATTGAAGAAGGTCACTCAAAAGTTAAAGCGCCGAGAGGCATGGTTAGAGTAACAGTGACAGAATTTCAGCGTGAAGCTAAACAAAGGGCGCGGGCGGTTAAATGAGCACAGCATATAGAGATATTTCAGCAGCGTTAAGCGTTAACTTGAACGTCTACGCGGCCGCTAATAGTATTTCAGTTGCGTGGGAGAATAAAAAATTCAACCCTGTTACTGGCACTAAATATATACGAGAGACGTTACTCCCAGCAGACACTGTGCAAGCAGAGCTTGGCACAACAGGCATGGATGAAACGCTAGGCATATATCAAGTTGATATATTCGCACCGACAGACAGCGATCTAGGGAAGTCAGAGGCGATTAATATTGCTGACGGTGTAGCGGATCAATTTATAAGAGGTTCATCACTAACTTACAACGGCGTGAACGTAAGAATTAGAAACGTTTCACGCGGTTCAGGTACGGTAGACGGCGCATGGTTCATCGTGCCAATTTTCATTTCTTTCAGATCATATACAACAGCAAGGACTTAAATAATGTCAATAGCAGACGGCTCACAACACAGACTATCATACGTCTTTGAAAGCACATACGGAACAACACCAAGCACGCCATCATATTCTAGGTTTCGTCATACAGGAACAGATTTAGGCCTTGAAAAAACAGAACTTAAGTCAAATGAATTATCATCTGACAGACAATATAATTATGTCCGTCATGGCAATAAATCAATTGGTAATGGTGTTGATTTTGAATTAGCCTACGGCGCCCAGGACGATTGGTTTGAAGCGACATTAGGTGGGACATGGACAACGCAGGTAACAAGTGGCACAGTGACGGCCGCAGCGGCTTCTGGTACCTTCACCCGATCAGCGGGTTCATTCGTTTCTGACGGCTTCTTGGTTGGTTCGGTTGTCACGTCATCTGGTTATGTTGATGCAGATAATAACGGACGCTTCGTAATTACAGCGGTCGCTACCACTATACTGACCGTAACAGCAATCGAAGGTCAAACAATGACTGTAGAAGCTGGCGGCGGTGATGAGCTGTTTGTTGTTGAGGCTACGGTAGAAAACGGCACCACTCGACGCTTCGCAACATTCGAGCGCTACTTTGCAGATCAAGGCACTTATGTCTTCATGACAGGCCTGAATGCTTCATCTTTATCTTTAAGCATTGCACCTGACGCAACAGTAACAGGATCAATGTCTTTTATCGGTAAAGATATCGAGCCAGCGACTGTCTCGCCTAAAGCGAGTTCAACTTACGCGGCAGCAACAACCACAGAGCCTTACGACTCATTCACCGGCTCGATTCGAGATAATGGTGCGTTAATTGCTGTCATTCAATCAATTGACTTTTCATGCGACAACAGCATGGATCGTCGTTTCGTTGTATTTGATGACACTTCATTGCTTCCTGGTATACGTAAATTTGAGTTAACCGGCACCGTTTCAGCTTACTTTGATAATATCACTCTTTATAATAAATTCATTTCTGAGACTGCGTCTGATTTACAATTTGAATTAACTGACCCAGCGGGTAATAGTTATTGGTTTTATATGCCTAATGTTAAATACATGTCTGGCAATCCTAACGTTTCTGATGACGGTTCCGTGACTTTAAGTATGGCATTTTCTGGTGTAAAGGACACAGTAACCAGCCAAACTTTAATTATGCAAAGGAATCCAGTATAAATGGATATAAAAGAACTTTACACAGTAGATTCGCATGAAGCGGGGTCTGAGTTAAGGCTTACCAGCCCGCTAGATGGGGCTATTACTGATTGCTACCTTACGATTGTTGGTATCGATTCAGCAGTTTGGCGCGAGGCTGAAATTAAAGGTAAGCGACAAGTTCTTGAATTATTCAAGACTGGCGATAGTGACGAGAAAGCACATGGCAGCATAGTAGCAGAGACGCTATCTAGCGCTGTGATTGCTTGGCGCGGATTTGAAAACGAAGGTAAATCGTTAAAGTTTGACCGTGCTTTTCTTAAGGATTTGATTGTAAACTCACCCAGCATCGGGGATCAAATAGACCACTTCATAGCCGATAGAGTAAATTTTATCAAAGGCTAATTAATGAGCTGCTAATCTATGCCAGACAGGAATTTTACTGGCATGGGTTAGCGGAAGGCTCAAAAGTTAGCCGCATAGAATTGCAAAGGCAAGCAGCAAAGCAAAGCGATAAAGCACAAAAAACAATAGATGAATTTATACAGTTAGACGATAAACTTCATTATATTTGGGTAATATTTGTTGAATTATTTAATGCCACAGGTGGCGAGATAACTTACAGCGAAATAAAAGCATACTCAGAGTTTCATGCTGTTTTAAAACCTTTTGAGATTAAAGCAATTATGACTATTAACAACGAGAAGAAGAACGCCAATGGCTGAAATCGCAAAACTAGGAATACAGGTAGACTCTAAAGGCGTTGTTAAGGCTAACGAGAATCTAAGTAAGTTAAAAAAGAGAGGCTCTGCCGCTGAAAAGTCAACGAAAAAACTATCTAAATCATTTAAATTATTAAGTTTTTCAGCTAAAGCTTCAGCAGTTGCGCTTACTGGACTTTTAGTTTCATCTGTAATACGTAACACAATAGAGCAAGAAAGGGTTACAGCACAGCTTAATCAAACACTAAAAACAACGGGCCGTTTTTCAATACAAACGTCTGAATCTTTACTAGCTTTAGCGGCCAACCTGCAAAAAGTTAGCACGTTTGGTGATGAAGCGATCATTGCTAGTTTAGCTCTTTTAGCTACGTTCGAGAATATATCTGTAGGTGCGTTACCCCGCGCACAACGCGCAGTTCTTGACATGGCAACGGTTATGGGGACAGACCTTAAGTCAGCTGTAATTCAAGTGGGTAAGGCGCTTGATGACCCTATTCTAGGAATGAGTGCTCTATCTAGATCGGGTATTACATTTACTGATGCTCAAAAGGCTATGGCTAAAGAGCTTGTAGCCACTGGTGACTTAGTTGGCGCTCAGAATATCGTATTTGATAAGCTTGAAGTTCAGATGAAAGGAAGTGCTAAAGCCGCTAGAGATACTTTAGGCGGATCATTGAAAGCTTTAGGTAATGCGTTCGGCGATTTACTTGAGGCCGATGGAGGCTCACCAAATGCCGCAACACAATCAATTAATGAGTTAACCGACACTCTAAACGATCCTTCCATTAAAACAGGATTTCAAGATTTCGTCACAGGGATATTAAAAGTCGCCAACGCGGCAGCTACGGCGATAGGGTTTATCAGCAGATTTGGAAGCACCATTAATAGCCTTTTTCAGAGCGATAAAGAGAAGGCTGCTCTCTTTGAGTCTCTATCGCTAGCTGATAAAATTATAGCAACACAAAAAAAGATTGCAGATACAGAAAAGTCATTAAAAATTATTGGGCAGGGTTCGTCGAACTTAACTTCTCAAGTTAGGTTGAATGAAGAAGTTAGGTTGAAGGAATCTATAGCACTTTTAATTGAACTTCAAAAGTTACAAAAAGATATAACAGGCACAGGCACAGGCACAGGCACAGGCACATCCCCACCCACTTCTAATGAGAGTGCCGTTAAACCTAGCCCGATTACCCCGTTTTACATTGACGAGGACATTAAAATATTCACAGTTCTAGACGAAATAAAAGCACGCTATGTAGAACTTGAGTCCCAATCAGATTCATTAAATCAAACATTACGTACACCGTTAGAAATATTCAATGAAGAAATAGCGCTGCTTAAAGAACTATCAGAGACTACAGATAAAAGAACAAACGAAGCACTCTTATCTGACGAAGGGTTTACCAGAGGCAAAATCGCAGCTCAAGAAAGGCTTGATTCTGCATTAATGAAAACCACAACCATTTTTGATGAATTAAAATCAGCAACAGACGGGTGGGCGCGATCATTTTCAGAAGCTATTGTCGAAGGCACTGGAACTTTTAAAGACTTCGCAGAAAGTATTATTAAACAGATGCAGAAAATTGCTATACAGCAAGCATCACAACCTTTGTTTGATGCTTTCGGAGGTTTTGTTACAGAATCTATAGGTGGGTTATTTAGTAAAGGGATTGGAGTTAAAGAAGAGTTGGCTCACGGAACTGACTTTGCTAAAGGTGGGTCTACTTTAGTAGGTGAATTAGGTCCAGAGATAGTAAATTTACCTCGCGGCTCTCAAGTCATACCCAACAACAAGATAGGCGGTAGCGGTGCCAATATAAGTGTATCTGTAAATGTTGACGCGCAAGGCGCAAGCACAAGCGGCGATCAGGATGGTAAAGTTCTTGGAAGCATGATAGGCGCAGCGGTTCGCTCAGTGTTGATTGAAGAAAGCCGACCAGGAGGTATGTTAGCGTGACAACTTTTACTGCTATACCATCAACTGGTGTTAATTTAACGAACGCATTTAAAGTTAATACAGCCCAATTTGGTGACGGTTATTCGCAAAGAGTTGCCGACGGGATTAATGCTAATATTAGAACGTGGTCAGTATCGTTCACAAATCAGGCAACTGCTATTGACGCAATTCAAACATTTTTAGATACCGAGGCTGGCGTGACAGCGTTCACATGGGTGCCACCGGTTGGGTCTTCTGGTAAATGGTTATGTGAGAGTTATTCCAGGTCTATTGATGACTTCGATAATGAGACTTTATCTGCCACATTTACAGAGGTGTTTGGAGAATGATCACAACTGATTTACAACTATTATCTGCCGGAAGTATTATCGATCTGTACGAACTTGACGCAACAAATATAACTGGCGGCAGCTTGTTTAGGTGGGCGGATGAGGTTAATGAGTTAGGAAATGATATAATCTGGCAAGGCAACACTTATGCGCGGTTCCCGATAGAGGTTAATGGTTTCTCACGTAGCGGGACAGGAACACAACCAAGACCAACAATCAGAACATCAAACGTTGCTGGATTGATAGGCGCACAAGTTAGAGACTTTGCTGATTTGATCGGCGCTAAATTCACACGCCGCCGAACGTTTATAAGGTATCTTGACGCTGCTAATTTTGCTGCTGGGAATCCTAGCGCGGACCCAGCAGTGGAGATGCCTGATGAAATTTGGTTTATAGATAGAAAGTCTGCCGAAAATGGAATCTTTATTGAATTTGAGCTAGCATCAGCGATGGATTTAACAAACGCAAAAATACCTAAACGACAAGTCACTCAAAAAGTATGCGCGTGGCAATATAGAAGCACTGAGTGTGGCTACGCAGGGGCTGCTGTAGCAGATATAATGGATATCCCAACCACTGATATTGATAAAGATGTTTGCGGCCATAGAACAGCCTCGTGCAAACTACGTTTCGGTGAACTCTCACCGCTGCCTTTTGGCGGGTTTGAGGGTAGCGGCAAATAATGACAATCAATGAAAATATATTAGAACATGCTAAAGAATGTTTCCCGCATGAATGTTGCGGATTGATAGTTATAATTAAAGGCAGAAGAAAGTATATTAAATGCAGAAACATAGCGGCAGGGCTACAGTTTACTATTAGCCCAGAAGATTATGCTGCAGCAGAAGATAAAGGCGTTATAGATGCGATTGTGCATAGCCATCCAAACTTATCTCCTATGCCATCACCTTCAGATCTTATTGGGTGCGAGCAAACAGGTTTAAGATGGATTATATGTTCGTATCCCAATGGTGATTTTTACGAATTTAAACCAACTGGGTACGTAATGCCGCTTTATGGCCGTGAATTTCAACATGGGACGGTCGATTGTTATACGTTTATTAGAGATTACTATAAACAAGAATTAAGCATTGACTTGCCTAACTACCAACGGGCTGATAACTGGTGGTTAAGCGGTGAGAATTTGTATTTAGATTACATTGACGATGCTGGATTCTATCAGGTAGACGACCTTCAAGAGAACGACATGATTTATATGACTGTGGGCAGCACGGTCCCTAACCATGGCGCGGTCTATTTAGGTAACGATAGGATAGGACATCACCAAACCGGCCGGCTTTCCTCTGTGGATCTGTACGGTGGCTGGTACAAGAAAATTACAACCCACATTATGAGGCATAAAGACGTATGAAGACTATTATGCTATATGGCTTTCTGGGTAAACAATTCGGGCGCGTGCATAGGTACAACGTAGCTACACCACTTGAAGCAGCAAAAGCGCTAAGTGCAACAATATCGGGCTTTAAACATGCCTTTATTGACGGTGGAAGTTATAGAATACTAGTCGGCGGGAATACAGAGTTAAATATTGACGAAACAACTAATCCTGTCTCAAATTCAGAAACAATTAGATTTATTCCTGTAGTTTCTGGATCAAGCGGCTTCACTAGAATAGTGGTCGGGGCTGCTTTAATTTACTTTTCTGGCGGGTTAGCTGCCTCGTTCGGCGCAACAGCAGCAACAGGAACCGCTGCAGCTAGCGCTGGATTTTTAGGTGTCACGTCAGCAACATTCACATCAATCGGGACGTCTTTGGTTATCGGTGGCGTTTCTCAGTTATTGTTCTCACCACAAAGATCAGGCGACTCACAAGAGCGGCCGGAAAATAGACCGTCATTTATGTTTAATGGCGCTGTCAACACAACAAGGCAAGGCAATCCTGTCCCGATTTGCTATGGGCGTATGATTGTTGGATCTCAAATAATTAGTGCTGGATTATCGGTTGAACAAATATAATGACTGTTAAATTAGTTAGCGGGGCAGGTGGCGGCAAAAGCGGCGGCGGCGGCGGGCGAGCACCTGAAGAAGCGCCCGACAGTTTAAGATCAAAACAATTCGCAAGAATTATAGATTTAGTTTCGGAGGGTGAAATTAATGGGTTGGTTGATGGCTTTAAATCTGTCTATCTTGATAATGTTCCAATTCAAAATGAAGATGATTCGTTTAATATAAAAGGAATATCGTTTGACACAAGAAACGGAACACAATCACAAACGCATATTACTGGTTTTCCTAGCGTTGAATCTGAAAACTCAGTCTCAACTGAAGTTACGTATGCGTCTAGCTTAACTAGATCTATAACTAACACTGACGCTGATGTTGTTCGCGTTACTTTATCTGTACCAAGATTAACAATTCAAGACACATCTAACGGTGATATAAGTGGAACATCCGTCCAGGTGGCAATCGATGTTCAGGATAATGGCGGTGGGTTTGTCGCTCAAAAATTATCTAAAACAACGACACCATTAAGTGTTGACAGTTCAGGTATATTATCAAGTTTGACGACTGAGATTATAAACGCTCAAATTAACGTTAAATGGACAGGAGTCGGGTTCGCTTTCCAGTCTATCTCGTATTCTGTTCAATATAGAGTGGTCGGCGCGGCGACTTGGCTTGCATTGTCGACTGGGTCACAATCAGGAACAGGTAGAACGAGAGTGGTAAGTACCACAACAGCGTTTATATTTGAAACTGTTACCACTGCGCCAGAGGGATCTAAAACAACCTCATTTTCTCCAGCTGTGGCAGACTCTTATGAATTTAGAGTAGTTAAAAATAGCGGGACAGGGACCCTTGCATTGTCAGGAACAGCTACAACATGGGCTGGATTTGCAACAATATCTGGCAAAACATCAAGCAGATACCAGCGCTCTTATGATATACCGCTCACTGGGTCAGGCCCGTGGGATGTTAGGGTTAGACGTTTAACCGCAGACAGTGTGAGCCAAACTTTACAAAACAAAACATTCTGGGATAATTATACAGAAATTATAAACGAAAAATTCACGTATCCCAATAGCGCGTTAATGGCGATGTCTATTGATAGCTCGTTATTTAATAAAGTTCCTACTCGCGGATTTGAGATTGAAGGAGTAATATTACAGGTACCGTCTAATTACGATGCGCTAACAAGGATATACACTGGCGCTTGGGATGGGAATTTTATTACTGCTTATTCCAATAATCCAGCGTGGATTTTTTATGACCTAGTTACCAATTCAAGATATGGTTTAGGTGATTTTGTTCCAGCCGCGTTAGTTGATAAATGGACGTTGTTTGAGATCGGTCAATATTGTGATGAGTTAGTTGATAACGGCGAAGGAGGAGAAGAACCTAGATTCACTGTTAATGCTTACCTGCAAACTAGAGAAGAAGCTATTAAAATACTGCAATCGTTATCATCAGCATTTGCAGCGATGGTTTATTGGTCCGCTGGCTCTGTAACGCTAACTCAAGATTCAGTTAAGGAACCAAGTGCATTATTCACTAAAGCTAATGTTGTTAATGGAACTTTTAGTTATGCAGGATCAAGCGCAAGGACAAGATCAACAGTTATATCTGTCACATGGAACGACCCAGACGACTTATACAGACAAGCAATCGAGTATGTGGAGGACGCTGTAGGTATAGAACGATTCGGGTTCATAAAAAAAGACGTTGCCGCGTTCGGTTGCACATCAAGAGGGCAAGCGCACAGATTTGGTAAAGCTATTTTATTCACTGAAAGAATGGAAACAGAAACAGTGTCATTCAACACAGGGTTGGATGGTTTAAATATAACACCTGGAGAAGTATTTCAAACAACTGACCCAGTCAGGTCAGGATCAAGACTCGGCGGCAGACTACAAGCAGCAACAGCAAGCGCCTTCACCCTGGATAGTTCAGTTGTTATTGATGGGGTTTCAGTTTATACATTATGGGCTGTCATGCCTGATGGGACAGTTGAAAGCTCAACAGTAACGGACGGGGCTGGAACAACAACAACATTAAATGTCTCTCCAGCGTTTAGTGACGTACCTCAATTACAATCTGTTTGGGTTCTCGGCGCTTCAAACTTAAATCCTGAAAAGTGGCGAGTTATTTCAATATCCGAGGATGGCGTAAATGCTTCTATTGTCGGCTTAGAATACAGAGCTGACAAATATGCAGCGATTGAAAGTGACATCAAACTTGACCCGATCCCAATTTCAAACATTAGATTAATACCTACTGCGCCGACTAGCGTGACAATTGAAGAATCATTATATTTAATTAGTAAAACACTGGTCGGCGTTAGATTGACAGTTAGTTGGTTAGGAGATGAAGGTTTAAGATATAATGTTGAGCATAAAATAGGCGAGGATAATTGGGAGACTTTCTCAACTGACGCGTCATCTATAGATATAGGGCCAGTGTTAGCAGGGACACACGAGATAAGAATTACAGGAGTTAATGGCATTGGCGCTAGATCGGAGACTGTAACAGCGAGCAAAGCTATTTTTGGTTTAACAGAACCTCCAGCAGATGTTTCAACTTTTCAACTTCAGGCAGTTGTTGGCAGCGCATTTTTAACATGGGAAGCATCTACTGATTTAGACGTTTTAGTTGGCGGTAAGCTCTTAATCAGACACACGCCTGATAAATTAACTCCTGACTGGTCTAGCGCGACAGATATTGGTGGCAGTATATCAGGGACAACAACAGCAGCATCACTTCCTTTATTGTCTGGATCGTATCTTGCAAAATGGGTAGACTCGTCTGGAAATAAAAGTGTAAACGAAACAATAATAAGCACGAATGCTGCAAATATTCTTGCTTTGAATTTTGTTTCTACTATCACAGAAGACCCTACATTTTTAGGCGCTAAAACAGATACCGCCGAACTTGATGGAAAGCTAACACTTGAAAGTGTATTAACAATTGGCGGTATGGCTGGGTTAATGAGCACGTTCCCTAAATTTTCAGCATTAGGGGGGATATCTTCATCAGGTGAATATGCTTTTAATGACGCGATTGATTTAGGTTCAATCCAAACATCAAGAATTACCGCAATTATAAAAGCGGCTGGCGTTGATGTCCTCGATCTTATTAGTGAGCGTGATTTATGTACATTATGGTCAAGCGTTGCCGGAGATGTTATTGACGATGTGGATGCCACATTGTTTATCAGACAATCTAATGATAATATTGCGTTTGGCGCATGGGAGATATTAACTGCTGGAGATTATACTGCTAGGGCGTTTCAATTTAAAGTATCTTTAGAAACTGCTGGGATAACTCACAATATACGAGTTTCTAATCTTTCTGTAACTGTAGATATGCCTGACAGAATAGAAGCCGGCGATGATATAGCTAGCGGGGTAACTACTAAAGCAATCGCATATACAACAGCATTCATGGGGAACCCAGCGATAGGTATCACAGCGCAAGATATGGCAACGGGTGACTTTTTCTCGATATCAAGTAAAACTCTCTCTGGGTTTAATATTATATTCAAAAATTCAGCAGGGACAAACATAAACCGTACATTTGACTACATAGCAAAGGCATTCTAATGGCACAACATGATTATAATATAGCGGACCAGACAGGGTTGTCTTTCCTATCTGATATTAACTTATTAACAGCAGCGATAGTATCAAACAATAGCGGCGCAACAGAACCAGCAACAACATTTGCTTATATGTATTGGGCAGATACAACTGCGGGCATACTAAAACAAAGGAACGCAGCAGACACGGCTTGGATTAACTTATTAGCCCTTCCTACCGGAATTGCCGTCCAGTCAGAGACTGTTACGGATAACGCTATCACTTTAGCAAAAATGGCACACGGAACTGATGGCGAATTAATAACTTATGACGCAGCCGGAGCACCAGCTAATGTTGCAACAGGTACATCAACACATGTATTAACATCAAACGGAGCTGGGGCTGCACCAACATTCCAAGCGGCTGCGGGTGGGGTTACAATAGCATCAACAGCAGAAGCTGAAGCTGGAACAAATAACACCAATTTAATTACCCCACTCAGAATGAGAGAAGGATTCAACGCTAGTGGTTCAGCTCCTGTATACGCGTGTAGATCGTGGATTAACTTTAATGGTACGGGTACGCCAGCAATAAGAGACTCTGGTAATGTTAGCTCAATAACTGATAACGGAGCGGGCAAATATACAGTTAACTTAACAACTGCTATAGAGGATGTGAACTATTCTGTTGTTTCATGCGCCTCCTACACAACTACTAATGTTGCTAATATTACTAATAGCGCAATCGTTAATCAGGCTGTAGGTAGCTTTGATATTAACATTTCAACCACAGGTCAAACAAATGCTATTAGCACAGTGTACATAGATCCATCATCCGTTTATGCAGTAACTTTCAGATGAATAATTAACAAAACAAAGAAAGGAAAACCATGAGAATAATATATAAAACAGAGGACGGTGGTGTGGCAGTTGTTATTCCTTCACCTGAGTACTTACTTACCAACACTATCAAAAAGCTTGCCATTAAAGATGTGCCGGCAGGGGCTTTGTATGAAGTAGTTAAAGATAGTGATGTACCTTCAGATAGAACCTTTAGAGGAGCGTGGACATGGGTATAGTAATAGACATAAATAAAGCTAGAGTTATTACTAAAGACAGATTGCGTGGGGAACGTGAGCCATTACTTAAAACTCTTGACATCCAATTCATGCAAGCACAGGAAGCGGGTTCACCAACTTCAGACATTGTGGCTAAGAAACAACAACTACGTGATGCACCAAGCCAGGTGGATAGTATGAATACAGTGGATGAACTAAAAGCAGCTACTTTGCCGGATGTAGGGTTAGCTTAATTGTACTAAACATAACTGGATGCTATTAATGAGATTAAACAAAGGTTTCCTAAATAAAATTTAAATGGACGCTATCACAGGCTCATTCTTGATTGGGTTGTGTTTAATTAAGATACCTTCAGAGTGTGATATGCGTGTCGTTAATAATAGTTATCTGCTTGTTCATATGTGTGATAATAAAGCTTATGAGGGAAAATATAACACTTACATAATACAAGGGAAAAGCATGCAGATAGTAATCAATACAGTTAATTGCAAAGGCCCAATCTAATGAATTTGCTTAAGAGGTTAAAGATAGATGAGGGTGAACGTTTAAAACCTTACATGGATTCTGTCGGAAAAATGTCAATAGGTGTCGGGCGCAATTTAACAGACAGAGGTATTAGACGAGACGAAATGGAATTAATGTTTACTAATGACGTGAAAGAAGCTAAAGCAGAATTACTTAAAAGTTATTATTGGGCTGGGTTTCTCGACGAACCAAGGCAAGAAGTCTTGATTAACATGTCATTCAATATGGGTCTGCCAACTCTGAGCAAGTTCACCAGAACATTGCAAGCAATTAAAAATGGCAGGTATAGCGATGCCGCCAATGAAATGCTTGATTCGAAATGGGCGCGACAAGTCGGCAAAAGAGCAGAAAGATTATCCAAACAAATGAGAACAGGAGTTAGACAATAATGACAACTAAAAACATATTAAAAAGCAAGGGAATATGGGGCGTTATTATAAGTTGTTTGGGTTTAGCGTTACAACACTTTAATATTGATATTTCAGAATCACAGATGGACGAAGCGCTTTATTTAGCTATGCAAGCATACGGGCTAATACAAGCCTTCTACGGCCGTGTAGTAGCTAAGGCACCTATTGCTATTACTAAGGGCAAGAAGTCGGGCGTATGAGCATCTCAAGAGGTCTTATCACCCTATTGATAGTTATATCTGTACAGGCTTGTGCTAATAACCCAAAAAACGTTAGCGAATCGATTATAATATCAGCAGCTAAACTAGATTATGCAGACAGCGTTGTATTTGATCTTAAAGAGCGCGATTTAATCTCAGACAGTAAAGCAAGAGACATTCATTTAAAAATACTGGGTGCTTTTGATCTTTTAGCAGCATCTAATGCGGGCTATCAAGAGTACCGAGAAGCAAAGCAAGAACATGAATTTAAATGCTTTGCATCACGGTCAGAGAATGTATCTAGATGTGATGTTATAGATAAAAGCTTAATCACATCATTTCGCCGTGGTGTAGAGAATATAAACTTAGCTCAGTCTGTTTTTAATGCTGTTGTTGATTCGTTACCAGCTAAATATAAGAAGGGATTTTGATGATGACTATTTTAAGAACGATTATAACAGTGAAAGGTTTAAACGATGAATATGGTGACAGTGTTACCGACGGAATTAAGCTGATAGCAGCTGGCTTAAACATCGTTAACAAATGGGGGATGTCTGAGTCAGAGATTAAATCTATATTAGACAAGTACAGAGATGAAGGCGGAGATGTAGTGCGGGAACCTACAGCAGAAGAAGTTAAGATAGAAATTAACAAATACAGATTACGGACAATTAACCGCTGGCAGGATGTTAAATGAGTTTATCAAAGGACGAAGTTAATCAAATAGCCGAAGCAATAAGCTTGAAATCCTCATTATCTATCAAAGACCATTGCAGCCAACACGCCTTTATCAACACATTGATCAAGAAAGAAGAAAGAAAGCAGGAGTTATGGCTTAAAATAAAAGTTCAGGTATTGGGATGGGGTTTTATAGCGGTAATTGGTTTTATCGGCACATGGGTGTATAATCAGCTGCGTTGATCTTTTAATATATAAATAGGTGGCTTATGAAAACCCATTTAATTATCCCTGATTTGCAAGTCAAGCCAAATGTAGCGCTTGACCATTTGAGATGG
>TARA_R110000765_G_scaffold85357_2_pt1 | contig 16785 bp, 13 predicted proteins | sample TARA_R110000765 | Tara Oceans TARA_R110000765 (sample SAMEA4398168) | marine metagenome | biome: Polar Biome; feature: [MES] marine water layer (ENVO:01000295) within the mesopelagic zone...; material: water (ENVO:00002006), including particulate matter (ENVO:01000060) such as...... | reverse complement strand
TCGAGCCGATCTAGTGTCTGTAACAGGGGGAACCAGATGCACATGGATCGATCGTCTGGAGTCATGTATGGCTACGTCTGTTCTATCACGCTCTCAAATAAAACTACTTTCCCAGATCCTCCATTCCACTTCCCTTTCACTTGGTCGCGACAGCCAGTTGGCTCTGCAGCGCGAGACACTCAGTCGCCTGCTGGGATTTAACGATTGGAATAGCGCAAGCGCTTTGTTGCCAGACAAGATCGCAGGCGATACCGATGTAGCTATTGCATTGCTTGAGATGCCGCAGCATGACGCCAAAAGAATCATGTGCGTTGGTCGTGATGCGCCGTGGCGACTGCCGGAAAAGGCACGTGATTACCTAGTCGATAGATCTGTTGATCCATCACAGTATGTGGTGACCAGCTACACAAGGCCTGATTCATTGCTGCCACAGGAAAAGAGGTACTACGAAACCATTTTCTCCCCTTCAGCTGGGGAGCCCATAACGTACAAAGAGCAACTGACTCCTGCAGAAATTGATTACAGACCTTCTTACCATACGCCCGTTGTTATTACCTTCGCCAATCTACAAGGCAAATTCGCATTCAAGCTAACTGTCTGGCTAGTCAGTCTTTATTCAAAGACCGATAGCGCGAGTTATTTCACTGGTGCGGCAGCCAAGCCACTGTATAACTCAATCATCCAAAGTATCACCGGAACTGAGCCGAAGTTACGCGAGGCTTATTGCATAGTCGGCAATGCCGACGCAAATTTTCCATACGCGATCGTCAGGTGCGATGAGAGGGGTGCAGAGCTCGAGTTCATTAAAGCGCTCCGATACTCGCCCGGTGGAGAAATATGGGAGCGTCTGAAGGGTTACAATGATCAGCTAGGCCTATCGCTATTGGACGTTGCCGAGGTCACCAATAGTCGGTGGATAACGGACTGCGAGAACAACGGCGGTGAAACTTACGATTAGGATTTGTCGGTATGAATGAACCGCCTTACGGGCGGTTTTTTTGCGTCATTGATTCGATCTTGGGGTTGCAGCCATCACCACGCCTCAAAGAGACCCGCTAAACCATGTGGGACAGTCCGGTTTCGGCCAGAACCAGACGTTTGGGTGCTCCTATGTACCAGTAACAACCGGTCGCTGAAATGCGCATAATCAATAATTTTGAAATCATCGCACTGCTCATTTGCTAAAGCTGAAAATTGCCGGCTTGTAGAGCACCTGAATAACAGAAATACGCACATTATTACATGCAGACTCGGCTATGAATGCCTGCGTGCTCGCGGTTGTTTGCCGCAAACAGGTAACAGCAATCTTAAGTTCGATCAAGTCGGCCGGCTCGCATGATGGGCACAGCCCACATATTTAGCTCATAGATGTGCCAACAACGTTTCACTAAGCAGTGTGTGAAAAAGATAGGACAGCTTCTGCCGATCAATGAGTGCGGTTCTTGCTGAGCAAGGTCGGTCGTACGTTTGTCAATGACAATGCTTCCAGAGCGGGAGGCAGTGTGCCACTATTATCAAAATCTCTATTACCTTTGCAAGGTTTCAAGGACAGAAAATGCTGCGAGAAATCAATGATGTAGAAGCACTTCATTACTGCAGTGAAGATGAGGGAGACTTCTTTGACCGTAAAGCCTTTGAAATAAAGCCCGCTGGGCTTCAAAAAATTGTCGTAGCATTCGCGAACTCTGATGGCGGCGATGTGCTGGTCGGGATTACCGATGAAAAACACGAGCCTGATCCTTTAAGGCGCTGGGTAGGCCGCGACTCCCGCGAAGCTTACAACCAGCATTTGGAAGCATTGGTCAGCTTAAATCCAACGGTTGATTTCAAATACGTTTTTTTGAAACGGCAGATGATGTCTTTGACCTATGTGCTCAAAATTACGGTGAGCAAAGGTCTACAAGTACACGAAACATCGGATAAAATTGTTTATGTTCGAAAGGGCGCTCAGTCATTATCCGTTAAAGGGGCAGCCAAATTGATGGAGCTTGCATACGCCAAAGGCGTTATGTCGGCTGAAGATAGGGAAATTGAAATCGCTAGAATTGATAGTATTGAGAAAAGCCCTGCTTTAGCAGACTATCTAGATCAACTGCCCATCACAAATAAAGATCCTCTTGATTTTCTACTTCAAGAGCATTTGGTTAATTCAGATACTTGGGTTCCTAAAGTATCATCTATATTGCTTTTTTCAGAGAATCCTTCGTCAGTAATTTCTTCACAATGCGCGATACGAATCGTGAGATATGATACGAAGAAAGACGAGCTAGACCGCGACGCCCTAACTGCTGATAACTTCAGTATCGAGGCGCCTTTGTATCTTCAGATCAAGAAAGCCGCAGAAAAAATTAAAGAAATGTTGAGCAAATGCTTTGCTTGGACTCCTGCTGGGTACCAGTCGATTTCGTTCCCAGAAGAGACACTTTGGGAGATTTTAGTAAACTCAGTGATTCATCGTGACTACTCCATTTCAGATAACGTGCTTGTCAGTGTCTATAATAATAGAATTGAAGTTAAGAGTCCTGGACGCCTGCCGGGACTCGTCACGGTAGATAATATTCTTGATAATCGCGCTTCACGCAACCCCAAACTGGTTAGATTGTTATCAAAATACAGCTCAATGCCAAACAGGGATTTAGGCGAAGGTATGAATACCGCATTCCAACGCATGCGTGATTTTGGTTTGATAGACCCTGTAATAAAACAAGCCGATAACTATGTGATAGTGACATTGCATTATCGGTCCAACAAGAATCCCGAGAATTTAGTTCTGGATTTTATTGATGCCCATGACTCTATAAATAACGCCCAGCTTCGGGATTTAACGGGTGTACTTTCCTCGGAACAAGCTACTACAGTGTTCGCAGCAATGCGTGACAAGGGTCTAATCAGAAAGTTCGATGATTCTACCGGAACAAAAGCTAGGTGGATCAAATAGCCCTATTAGGCCTCCGCTTATCTCTCGATATAATTATGTTTCACGAATAGGTACTGCTTTTTTCTAGAGCATTCAGTTCCAAAAGTGAGCCCTTCCAGCTTTGGATAGTTTGTCCGCTTTGGCCGTAACCTGTCCTTCGTTACTGGTCGCTGTCGGCCAGGAGCTGCCAGTTGCCTACTTGGCTGCCCAGTATCTATTAGGGTCAGGTACTCTATCTATGATACTTCTGAAGAAATTGATTGCTAAATGACAAAGGAGTCATCCCAACTAAAAACTGCCACCTGCAAACGCTCCGTGAGATCCAGGGCGTAAGCTGGCTCGACCATGTACGCAAAATCTAATAGGCCTTTAATGTGTCTAATAAAACCTGCGGTAGTATCGAATGCCCGCCTCTGCGCATGGGCCTCAATACCGAAGCGCTCTATATAATATATATGCTGTCTCAAACGGTCTTTAAATTGATGGCATAACCTTGGCTTGGCTGTATCGACCAGCAAGCCTAGCACAAGCTTTTTTGCTCCAGGCGGGGCTATAGTGGTTTTGCTTTTGTTTAACCCTAGGCCTTTTTTTATAAGGCATTTAGCGACGCGCTGGATCAGTTCATGCGCTTTATCTCTGCTAAAGTTTTCTGTTGTTGAGAAGTTAATATCGTCGCTATAGCGGGTGTATCTCAGTTCGTAGCGGCTTGCAATCGCGGCTAATTGCACATCGATATCCCTCATCACTAGATTTGCCAGCATCGGACTCGTTGGAGCTCCTTGAGGAAGATAACCGATGTATCGATGATCATATTGATCAATCACGCGAGCTTTAAATCTTACCTTTCCAGATGGCATGCGATTCCTCCCTCGCACAAATGCCGGAGGAACGTTCTTACGAGGCCTGTCAGTGCATAATCTTGCAAGTTCAAATGATATTAGCGGCTGATATCCTAACTTCCGAAAAGCATGGTATATCTGAATTTCAGATATAGAGCCAAAGAAATCAGCTATATCTAATTTGATAAGCCACTTAGCATTGCAATGCTCACTGGCGCATTTAACAATGCTGTCCCCTGGACTAAATGCATGCGACGCTGGATGTGGCCTTACTTGCCTCAGGACATGCGCGCTAAGCCAGCGCTGGACAGTGAGGAGCTCTGGAGTGGGCACGGAAATCTCTCTGCGCCCTCTATATCCGCTCTTATTCGCTTTTCGTTTTAGGATTGTGAAGGTTCGATACGGATGGCGGTACTCGTCAGCCACAAGACGGCGAAGCGAGATGTATGAAACATCAGTTCTTTGGGCAAGGTGACCAAGAGTTAATATGGCCGGAAGTCGAATTGGACCTTTTGCTAGTGCTTCAACTTGCTCAACAGCAGCATCAAGTATTTGCTGCGATATACCACGAGCAAGCCCTTGTCGTATAAAACGTTGAGAAGACCACATGTCAGGCTACTTTGACACGAAAGTGGAAGCCGAGCGCGGCTCCACCCCAAGTCTTCCGCAGGTTGGTTGAGTCGTGCTCGACATCCGCCTTGCGAAAGCTTCTACGAAAGGCAGCGGAACTCCGCGCCCCCACAGCAGCAATGGACGAGTCAAGCTCGCTCCGGTTGCTCCGGTGAACACTAACCTTCAACGTGATCTTCTCAACGAACTTGGATAGTACATGTCATTACCTAGGTTGGGTAGTGGGCGCTTGGCCCTGTGGTTCGATTTCATGGCCCCTCGAAGAACGCTTCGCCCCAAAGCGGTGAGTCGGTAACGCTGAGTTAGAAGCCCTCTACTTATACAGCTTTCCACGAGCATGTTGGCGGCTTTAATTGTGGTTCTCATAGAAAAGCAGATACTGGACGGCGTTTTCACTCCTTTCGAGATCAACGCCAGTAGAGCGACTATTTCTTTAGAGGATGCATGGGAGTAGACACGATCTGAAACCAGAGCAGCCTTAGCATAGCCAGCGCTCAACATCACATCAACAGGGGTGTGACTTGTCAGCTCTTGAGGAAAAACTGAGCGTGTCTCACCTTGTACCACTCTGTTTGGAAAAAGAGGAACCCAAGGTTTCTTAGGAGTAGATGGGGCCCACAATATCGCCGGCACATTGTTAGGACAGCTATGCTCAAAAACCAATAAGGCCGCGGACTTTTTGTACCCAGAGCATAGATGTGGCTTGCTCGTCTTGTTGCCATATGTCCTGAATAAATCATGAATAAATGGAATTAGCTTTGGAGGCTGGAAGTCGACAAGGGCTGGGCAGAATCTTGCGAAGTAGCATGTCCCGCCCATGGGACTGCTTTCGGCAATGCGACGCCCCGCATTTGCTAAAGCATATGAGACAAATATGGTCTCAATGTATTTAAGCGAAGCCCAGGATTTAATTGTTGGATTAATCCATAGCGAGTGAGCAAAAGATCTTGCTCGTCGTCCCGATCCTATTAGGTCATCAACAAGCATGAGCGCTCGACATTTGTGCGCGCGCATTGACTCAACTGAAGGGTGATTTAAAAACTTATTAGGATTAGACTTTGCGATATTCCTTATTATTGAAGCTATTCGCCCCTCGCTGCCAATGTCGGCTCCACGGCCCACAGCGTCAACATGTTCTTGTCCATTAGCACCATTAAGCCCGCTGAAATAATCAACCCCGAAATCCATTTCACGTACCGCGAACAGAGCCACTACGCCATTTATAGTCTCAGCTCTTTCTAATACAAGTTCCTCTATGGTCCTTTCGAACTCATTGTGGGACACCAAGGTAAGTGAAGATAGCACATCTCTTGCTAAGCGCCTGTCGACCTCGGAAAACTGCTCTAACCACTTAACGCCTTCGACGGAAAGGGCGAGTTTTGTAGCTTCCGGCGAGGAGGTTGTTTGTTTTAATGGCATCAAAGCACACTCGGGAGCGATTCGGTATTATATAACGAAGATTACACAGTACGGTATTCAGCTAAGGTAGAGCCATGACTTCCATTATTGTCCACTGCTGGCCGGATAGCGACAGTATAGTTTAGGCCATCGTTAGCGCTGGTCAGACCTTGGCCTGTTCTGGCATATCAAGAGCACTGTGGTCGTCTATCTGGCAGCCCTAGTTGTAACCTTACGTCTATGAGTTGGCTGCGGCAAGGCATACCTTGAACGTGATAAAGAGCTGCAGCCCATAGCTAGCAGGCCATAGCGAGCCATGCTGTTTGAGACGCAGGATGTCTACCAGCCCCGACGGATGAAGCTAGAGGAGCGTGAAGTTGGTACGCAGCCCGTTTGGATAGGTTGCGCAGGTAGGAACACGCGCCTCCCGGAAAGCTGAGCGCTTTCCGGGACAGGGGACAGATTTTTTTGTAGGCAGACTGGCCGCTTCTGGCCGTTAGCGGTACGTCAGGATAGGGAGCCCATCTCGATTGCGCCGAGAATAGCTGGCACCTAGCTCCCCCTTTAAATACCCGAAAGCCTCAATGGAGGAGGGCTTTTGCTATCTGAGCGATCGACCTGTAACACAGCCGTTAAGACGTGGGCGTGCGATACAGGGAGGCGACCTCGAGATGAAGCTGCCATACTTTGGCTTTATATAGCGAGAGTGACGTTATGGGCACGTCTGATAGCTGGCGAGTTGTCTGCCAAGATCCTGGGGATGGCAGCGGAGACGTTATTGTTGAGCTTCCATCCGAGCTACTTGAGAAGCTTGGTTGGAATTTGGGAGATGAGCTGGCAATTGAAAAGGGGGAGGACGGCATTTCGCTAAAGCTCCAACAGCGCTCTGTTAGTGCGCCCTCCTAGGGGCGGACCGCTAGCAGCATCCGCTTTTGGCCGAGCGCTGCCCATAGCCTACAAAGCTACAGGCCAAAGGCGGCAGAACTGCTAGCTAGAGCAACCCAAGAAGCGCCTAGCCAAACTATGGTAACAATCTACGGCCAAACTATGGGTTCATGCACAAGTGTTGATGCTGGAGCTATCGTTATCAGCCCCCCTCCAACGGATTGCCATCTCGGCCCGCACACCTTCACGTCCTACTCGCCTTAAAGACCAACCGTTACCTCACGCAGCTCAGCGCCGTCACGCACTACAAAAATAGCACTCAAGCCCTGCGCTTTAGCCATCAGCCTACCGCGCTCCAGCCCCTGCACCAGCAATGCGGTGGCCCATGCGTCGGCATACATGCAGCTGGTGCAAAGGACGGAGACAGAGGCAAGATCAGAAGCCAGAGGTGCGCCAGTTTTAGGATCCATCGTGTGCGAAAAGACCACGCCATCACGCTCACGCCAGTGCCGGTAATCCCCGGAAGTGGCGATCGATGTATTGCTCAGCTCGAGGGAGCCAAGCACCTCGCGACGCCCCTTGATGGGCTTTTCCAATGCTACACACCAGTCCCGGCTATCGGCCTTTACTCCGCTGGCACGCATCTCGCCATCGATGCCGACCAGGTAGGACTCAATAGCATGACGATCCAGACAACGCGCCAACTGATCCACGGCGAAACCTTTGGCGATACCGTTAAGGTCCAGAGTAATAGGTGCATGCTTACGTACACGGCTATTGTCGGGATCTATTTCCAGAACGTCGCCCGCGCCAGCCTGCCGGCCTGGCAAGTTTAATGATGGAGCTTGCGGGCCAAAGCCGCAGGCACTGACCAACGCACCTACGCCTATCTCAAAAGCGCCTTCGGACTCTTTGCTTATAAGCAGGGCACTGCTCAGCACCCAGATCAACTCATCAGAAACAGCAAGCCACTGGCCGCAGTCCGCCCCATTAAGTCGCATCAGCTCGGAATCAGGCTTCCATGTCGACATTTGCTGATCGACCTTATCTACCGCCTGTTGCAGGTCAGTCGTCACGGCACTCGAATCAAATCCACTGGCCGCATACAGCACTGCCGTGTAGCGGGTGCCCATGGTTGAACCAGCGAGGCTATAGCGCTGCAGAGAGTCATGCTCAGTAAACGTCTTCACGATAGCGCCCCTGCAGTCGAAGTTGTTCAATACTCAGGCCAAGCTGCTGCAACATCGGCTTGAGCGCCAGCCGCACCCCCTCCGCCATCTCTCGAGAGCCACATACCAGCACCTGCGCGCCCTGCTTCAATAGCAGCACAAGCTCCCCAGCATCCTGCTGCAAACGATCCTGTACATACATTGGCTGGGCCGCTTGTGAAAACGCCAGGCCTAGCTGCGTCAGTCGCCCGTCAGCCAGGTACTCATTCAACTGTGCCTGATAGAGAAAGTCCGACTGGGCATTGCGCCCACCCCAGTAGAGATAAAGCGGGCGTTGATGGGTATTTTTGCGAACAAACCCAATCAAGGGTGCCAGCCCGGTACCCGCGCCAACCAAAATGACCGGATGCCGGCCAGCTGACGGGCGAAACTCGGGGTGCGGCTGAATAACGCCTTCGATGCAGTCGCCTACCTGCAACCCATGCAACATCGGCGAGCACAGCCCAGCGGGATGCTTGCGTACACAGACTTCCAGTACGCCATCTTCATCACTGCTGGCAATCGAGTAGAGTCGGGGCGCCAGATCGCTACCCGGGCGGATAGACAACAGGTCGCCTGGGGCATAGCGGCTAGCCGGATTGCGGACCAAGAACAACCCGTATGATCGCCGCAACGGCTTAACACCGAAGCGCAAGATAGCGGCTGGCGACTCGCTATCCTCACCGAACAGCTCTCGACTCAGCAGCTCCAGTTGTTGCCCGGTTTCAGGCGGCGTCTGCTCAGTGAAGTGCAGATCCACACGTAATTTTTCACCAAGCGCCCTCGCCCACTGGTTAAGCTCACTCAATGCGTTGCGATCAATACAGTGCAGAGGCAGCAGCGGCCTCAAGCCACGTTGCTGCAGCTGATGTTCAACTTCCTGTGCGTAGCCGCAGAAATGTTCAAACTGGGAATTACCAAAACCGACCACTGCAACCTGTAGCTCCGGCCCTAGCTTGCTAAGCGACAGACGACCCAGGAACGCACTGGCAGACTCCGGCGCCTGACCATCACCGTAAGTAGAGGTAAGCACCAGCAGCTGCTTGGCACCGGGATAATGCGGTTGCAGCTGATTCATGTTGGCACAATGTACAGCCAGCCCGTTGCTCGATAACTGCTGGTGAAGCTGACGCGCATAACGCCAGGTTGTACCACCCTGACTACCGACCAAGAGAATCACTTGTGCCTGATCGGCAGGGGCGTTATCCGATAGCACGCGGGCCATGCGCTTGCGATGCCACCAGGAGAGCAGCCCGAAACCGCTGAGCAACAGCAGGCACAGACTGGCGCCAGCAAGAAAAAAGGTCCAGATCGGCGAGTGCGCGCCGGTGTGCAGCTCATACAGATTCTCGTACAGCCGTTTCGTAAAGCCATGCTCCTGATAGCTGATCCACTGGCCGGTACTCGCGTCCACAAAGCCGTCGCCCGATGCGGTGCGTAGCGTATAAAAATTGGCTTGCAGGGGATCAAAGGGGAATTCCAGTTCGCGTAGATCCTGCAGATCCAGATTGCGCAGTGCAGGCAGGCTGCCGATTTCGGCAGCGGGAGCAGAATAGCCAGCGGCTGGATAGACAGGCGCAACATCCTGCCCATCGTCGACCATACCCACGCTAATTGCTGCAAGATAAAGCCCGCTCACCGCCAAAATCGCCAGTACCGGCAGCGTCCAGCGTGACAAGACCAGATGCCAGTAAAGCAGACCGCCCCTATCAGGTACGGGTCGCAGCAGTTGCCGCCAGCCACCCAGGCGACGCGCCAGCAACCAGCACCCTGTGACCACCAGTATCAGCAATGCCAGCGCAGCCATGCCACTCAGCCAGCGGCCCGGCTCACCAAGTAACAACTCACGGTGCAGATTTCGCACCCACGACAAAAAGACGGAAGGCTGGTAGGGGCCCATAACCAAGCCGGTAACAGGATCAGCGATCACCGTATCGCTTTCGGTTGCATTGCTGAATATGACGCGCAGCTCGCCGCTAGGCGCACGCTCTATGCGCTCAATGCCCTGCACCTGCCCGGCAATTCGCTCGACAACCTCTGCCACGTTCTGACCGGCAGATGGCGCAACCTGGAAGTGCTCATAAAGAGTTCCAGTAGATAGCACCAGGCCAGTAGCTGCCGAGACCATAAGCAGGGCACCAAGGACCAGGCTGAGTACAACATGGGTGCGTTGCAGCATGCGTGGCCTCCTGGTCAAAACTGATAGCTGAAACTGTCGACATAGCCCTGCGAGCTGCCGACCACATCCGTCGCCTGCCCGGTAAGCGGCACTTGGATCTCGGCACGATTGTCGCGCTTATCTTCAACGGCACTATCGATGCGGATTTCATAACCTGCATCAATCAACGTATCCGACAGCTCGACAGACACTTGCAGTGTCTCGCCACTGCCAACGCTTGCACCGGTCAACCCATCGAACTCAGCGGCGTTACTACCGCCACGAACCCAGTCACGCAGGTGTTTGTAATACTTGGCCTTACGGCCAGACACCCAGAGTGTGCGCTGGTAGTTACCCTGCGCGTCGGTGACATAGATAGCCAGATAGGCGTCATTGCCTCGATAGTCTTTAAGGGTGGTTTGCAAGGTAATTTCGCGGGCCTGCGCCAGCGCTGGCAATGCCGCCAATCCCGCTAACGCGAGCGTACAAGTCATCTTTTTCATGCTGAGCCTCCAGTTTGGATGGCTCAAACTAACCGCAAAGCCTTAAGTCAAGCTGAACGCCTAAAAGCACTGACTTAAGGACAACTTAAGACTCCTGTGGTTTGCAGTACTTCATCAAGGATAAGCAACCAGACTGGCGGCGCATCGCTTGAGGTTGCGTGGAACCTGAACTGGCTTTTTAACTGGCACTGTCATTGCGGCCAATGGGCTACGTTAGCGGTTAACAAAACACGTCCATTCTCTTGGTTGGCGAATGGCCTGTGCCGCCCGGCATCTACTAAAAGTATCTGCTTTACTATAACGATGAACACACAAAGCAGCTGAAGGTATACCTCTCTCGACAACGTGAATTCTGAGCAGCAGCTTGTGCCAGAAGAAGGCCTTGCACACTTTTCCGGAACAGGAAGGTTAATGATCAAACAGATCAGAACCACCGTTCATACAACAGCCTCAAGCATTGGGCGTACCTGTTCGAGCGCTGTCATTGCCTTATGCCTTGCACTAGTTAACAGCGCTTTGGCTCTGGGGGCACCGCAGGTTCTGGTTATAGCTACCAGCGAGCTGCCCCCCTTCGTCAGTGCTGAGCCTCGTGAAAGCTTTCTTACCGAGCTGCTGCCGGAAGTAGCGAAGGAGATGGACGTAGTATTCGAGTTCCGTTTTATGCCTTGGCCACGCTGTGAGCTAGCCGTCGATACGCTAAAGGCGTGGGCTACCATGCCCTACGTGCCCACACCTGAACGTAATAAAAAATTTCTATTCTCAGAACCTCTGTACACCAAGCGCACCGTGCTGTTTCACTACAGCGACGATGAGCCACGGGTACCTATGACGTTCTGTCACTTGAACGAGCTTAGTCCGCACAGGATAGGTGGCGTACGCGGCTACTACTATCTGGACAGGTTCGCTCGAGCCGGGCTCAGATTGGAGCTAACCAACAGTGAAGAGTTGAGTTTCAGGAAGCTGCGTGCAGGGCGGGTCGAACTGGTACCGGCAGTGGAGTCGGTCGGCTGGAATATCATACGCAAGACCTTCCCCCCAGAGGACCATGCAAACTTTTATGTTCTGGATACCCCCTTGAATGTGGGTTACAACTATCTGATGACATCTCTTAATTACCCGGAGGCTCCGCAATTACTCGAGAGATTCAATACAGCCCTGAAAACACTGCGCGATAATGGTGTTTACGACACGATAGCGCTGCGCCACGGCTTAACAGGCAGCAACTAGCCCTGATATCCGGATGAACCGAGAGTCCCACCATGGGACCAACGCATTCAGCAAACTCACTAGCGGTTTGATCACCTCCCCCCCAAATCTTCCTATACCACCAGCCGGGATATGACCTGAGTCAACAACTCTGCAGGCCGTTACTGATGGAATGCCGACCGCTCTGGAATGCGGGTTATAGACCGCCTTCCAATTCCCCCGACTAGATTTCGACTGGAGATCCTACCTTGAAAACCTGGCACTGCATCGTGGGCATACTGCTGATCACCACACTCACTTTGCTGCTTGAAATACCCAGCGATACCTGGCTTACCTCAGCCACTCTGAGCATGATCCTCGGCGCAGCGGCACTGGCCTACATGGCGGTATCATGCTTGCTTGCCAGCCGCTGGCGAGCGGTTGAGAACGTTTTTAGCGGTCTTGACCGTGTCTATGAAACGCACAAATGGCTGGGCGTTTGGGCGCTTATTTTTGCCACGTATCACTTCGTATTCAAAGCCAACCTGGATGTGTGGAACAGCGTACCTATCCTGGAGCTGCCCAAATACTGGACCCGTTTGGTACGCCAGCTGAGCTATGTCGCACTGGGTCTGATCGTTCTGCTGGCGTTGAATCGCAAAATCCCTTACAGCCAGTGGCGCTGGTGGCACAAGCTTTCCGGGCCGCTATTCCTGATAGTGATTCTGCACTGGCTAAGCTTCAAATCACCCATCACCCTCGCCAGCCCCTCAGGCATCTGGTTAACGCTTTTGTGCAGTGCAGGCGTATTGGCAGCCCTATACAAGCTAGTGCTTTACCCCTTCGTTGCGCGCGCTGGCGAGTACCGGGTGATCGCCGTTTCTACGGACAAAGGTGCCCTGCATTTAACTCTGGAACCGATAAACAAAAAATTCGACTTCAAAGCCGGCCAATTTGCTTTTATTGCGATGCAGCAAAAAGGCTTGCGTGAACCCCATCCCTTCACCATCGCCAGTGCGAACGCTGCAAACGGACAGGTCGAATTTGTGATCAGAGGGCTGGGGGATTACACCAAAAAACTCTGCGCGAGCGCCAAAGTAGGTATGCATGCTGACCTGTATGCGCCATACGGACGCTTTAAGCGACAGGCCAAGGCCGAGCGCGAAATCTGGATCGGTGCTGGCGTGGGCATTTCGCCTTTTATTTCCTGGCTGCAGGACACGGACGTCAAAGACTTCGAGAAAGCAACGCTGGTCTATTGTTTTAATCCCGGACGCGCCTTTCCTCCGGCGGACCAACTGCAAGCTATGGCCACATTGCGTGGCGCTCACTTTGTCAGCAACCCCAGTGGTATGGAGTCGATAGCCGAGGTATTAGGTCAAGCAGTGGCAAACACCGAACCGCACAAGGTTCATGTCAGCTTCTGTGGCCCCCAGGGGTTATTGGTCAAGGTACGCCAGCTAATGATTAGTCACCAGATTCCACAGCAAAACCTGCACAGCGAGCTTTTCGATTTTCGCTAGCGTGCAAGAGGCTAACCGGCAAAACGATGAGGGTTGCGCACAAAAGCGCTAGGATACGGATATTGTGGATCCTGCGGATCAGCGCGCGTCACCCTCTCGAATGGCCGATCAAGGTAGCCTTATGAATACCGGCACTAGCGCAAGTGGAGCCAAGACATGAACCGCCTTAATCTTCGCCATCTCCAGTATTTCTGGATGATCGCGCGTAGCGGTTCGATCGTGCGAGCGGCAGAGAGCATGAACCTTTCACCGCAAACCTTGAGCGGACAACTGGCAACGCTTGAGGCGGACTTGGGCAATGCGCTGTTCAGGCGTACTAATCGCTCTCTGCAACTGACCGAATTCGGCCAGACAGTGTTTGCCTACGCCGACGACATCTTTCAGACGGCACAGGCCCTGGACGAAGTCATTCAGCAGCCGCCCGAGGAGCGTCCACTCAACTTGTCGGTAGGTGTCGCCGCCTCTATTCACAAACTCATTGCCTACCATCTCACCGCTCCAGCGTTAGCACTATCAAGGGAAGTCCACCTGCGCTGTCAGACCGGGGAAACCAATCAGCTTCTCAAAGCGCTTGGCCAGCGCGACTTGGATGTACTCTTGACCGACCGGCAACCGGATTTCAAGGATGCAGGCCAGTTCCGAGCGCACCGACTGGCAAGCTCATCTATCTCACTATTTGCGGCCCCGACGCTAGCGAGCAAGCTCAAGCCGGGCTTTCCTGCCAGCCTGGATCATCAGCCGTTTTTAACCACGTCTCTGAATGCACCTTACATCAACGAGCTGATGAACTGGTTCGCGGCGCAACGCATCCAGGTCAAGGTCGTCGCCGAAGTCGACGATAGCGCATTGATCAAAGTGTTCGGCCGCGAGGGCATCGGCTACTTTGCCGCGCCCACGGTCATTCAGCATGAGGTGTGTCGACAATACGAGGTTGAGTGCATCGGCTCGATTGAGCAAGTCAGAGAGACGCTATATGCCATTACGCGGGCGCGAACCGGACACAATATTGCCATCCAGGCACTGCTGATGGAACGTGCAGAGCTTGACGATAGCATCGAAAAAACCGAACTATAAAACAGATTTAACGCTGTTTATTTCGACCTATCATTGCCTGACTATACAACTGTCTTCAACAGCAGGGAGAAAGGCCATGAAAACCATTCACCAGTATCAGCTCGAAAGCGACAAACAGGTCAGCACTCTCGCTTTACGCGATGGATACCGGATCGTACGCTGCGAGTATGTGGTTGCGCAGAAACGGGTTTATCTTTGGGTCGAGGAACCGCTGAGAATTGATCTGCCGGTTACCGAGCACCAGTTCATGGTAGTTAGCTCAGGCGATCCGGTACCGGTCAGCTATAACCACGTGGATACGGCCCTGGACCCTTTTGGTCCGCAGGCATTCCACGTCTATGAAGTGATAGCGCCTGCAGAAGCAACCACCAGCCGCACCCGCAAACCCTTTGACCCTTTAGTCTTTGGCACTGTTGAGAGGCAGCATGCTTGAGACTAGCCAGGTATTGACCAGAGCCCCGTTAAGGGGCTCTTTTTTGCCTGTACGTTAACCTTTACTTCATCGACTGGAACGCGGCCCATGCCCGATATCATTGTGATGTTTTTCCTGCTTGGCCTGATCGCTGGCTCATTGCGCTCGGACCTGGCCATTCCCAAGGCCGTCTATGACATTCTGTCCTTGTTGCTGATGCTCACCATTGGCCTGAAAGGCGGTATGGCACTGTACGGCAAGTTGCACTGGTCTTTATTGTCGGAGGTGCTGGCAGTCACCGCACTCGGCTTCCTGATTCCGCTGCTGCTTTATCCCATGCTGCGCTACCTGGTTAAACTCAAGATCGCCGACGCGGCCAGTTTTTGTGCGCACTATGGTTCGGTCAGTGCCGGGACCTTCGCCGTGGCATTGGCCTGGACCGAGTCGCGCGGTCTGGCAACCAGTGGCCAGGTCACGCTTTACCTGGTGCTATTGGAGTTGCCAGCCATCATTACCGGTTTATGGCTCTACCGACGTTTCAGCCCATCGGCTGGGCAAGCAGACGCGGCCAAAACTACGCCGCTATGGCAAGAAACGCTCACCAACCGCAGCGTGATACTGCTGGTGGGTGGCGTGGTGATCGGCCTGCTCTACGGTAAGGACAACGGCAGCCAGGTGACCGGAACACTGACCAGTGCCTTCGCGTTGATCCTCGCACTCTTCTTGCTTGAAATGGGACTGGTGGCAGCTGAAACCCTGCGCAAGGTTCAGCTGCGTCATTGGCGCGTCATTGCCTTCGCCCTGTGTATGCCCACCGTGCTGGCGCTACCGGGCTTGCTAACCGGTATGGCGTTGGGACTGGCGCCAGGCACCACTGTCGTCCTGGCCACGCTGACTGCTAGCGCATCCTATATCGCAGCGCCGGTCGCAGTACGCCACGCGATAGCCGACGCGGATATCGGACTGGTCATGCTGGCTTCGCTCGGCATTACATTCCCATTCAACGTACTAGTAGGTATCGAGCTATATGCCTGGATACTTACTGTTTTAAGCACCTAAGATAGCTGACCAGGCAAGCGCCAGCCTAAGTGGGCTGCGCGCTTGCCACCGCACCACCACCCAATAACCTGGGCCACCGACAAGGCCCGACGAACTTACCCACAGCGATAATCGACGCCCCGCCCTACCAAAAAGACTCTTGGATTTCCCGTATTCCTCTATTGGTAATAGATCCCGTTGCTGCCCAGCCAGCCAGCCTTGCGCCTCTTGGATCAAAAAAAGTGCCAATCATCCACTCCTGCTCAGATCAGCCAAGCACTTTTGGCTAATAAAATCGCGACTCAAAACGTTATGATATAACAACGCAATACATGTAAGATTGGCGCGATTTAAAACGACCAGAATAGGAAAAAGCATGAAAGTAGTATCTACCTCGCTCGCTGTGATCACCGCGCTCTTAAGCACTGCAACGGTGAAGGCTCAATCTGCCGACTCGACGATTACGCTCGGAGGGCTTTATGTCACAGCAAAATCCAGCGGCCCCCTGCGTACCGACAGCATCATGACGTCAGTCGACATCATGGGCGCAGAACAGGTCGAAGATAAGAATGTGAGCAACAGCTGGGAGCTGCTGGGACAGATGCCCGGTATTCAACTCACGGAGACGGGGCAGGGCGCGGAGTCAGGCAAGGCTACGTTTCGCGCATTCAACGGCGAGGGCTATATCAATGGCATCAAGGTACTGATTGATGGCATCCCCAGTAACGTAAACAGCGGCAATCAGCGCTTTATCGATATGGTTTTCCCGCTGGATATCGACCTGATTGAAGTCGTCCGCGGCACCAATGATCCGCGCTACGGGCTGCATAATATCGGCGGCAACATCAACTTCGTCACGCGTCAGGGCGGCAACTATACCGACGGCAGGGTCACCTACGGCAGCTTCAATACCCGCGAGTTCCAGTTGGCGGTCGGCCATGAGAACGGTAACTTTGCCCAGAATTACTTTTTGGCAAAGCAGGACAGTGACGGCTTTCGCGACCACAGTAACTCG
>TARA_R110000765_G_scaffold426320_1_pt1 | contig 16793 bp, 15 predicted proteins | sample TARA_R110000765 | Tara Oceans TARA_R110000765 (sample SAMEA4398168) | marine metagenome | biome: Polar Biome; feature: [MES] marine water layer (ENVO:01000295) within the mesopelagic zone...; material: water (ENVO:00002006), including particulate matter (ENVO:01000060) such... | reverse complement strand
GGTCAACCTTGAATCCTACGCCTTCTGACCACTTGCTACTGCAACTGTTCACTTATTTTTGTATTCCTTGAAATTTTTTACTTGGCCGTGAAATCCCTATGTTCTTTTTTCTGAAGTTCCTCGGGGGACAGGGATTTAAAATATTCGTATACTTTTTTAAGTCCCTCGGCCCTGTTCACCTTAGGTTCCCAACCTAGGATTTCCTTGGCCCTGCTAATGTCGGGTTCCCGCTGCATGGGGTCGTCTTTTGGAAGGGGTTTGTAGATTATTTTCTGGTCCGTTCCAGTGAGTTTAATAATTTCTTCTGCAAACTCCTTGATCGTGGTTTCATGGGGATTGCCAATATTTACGGGGTCCGTGTAATTGCTCATCAACAAACGGTAGATGCCCTCTACCTGATCGTCTATATAACAAAAGGATCGGGTCTGGGAACCGTCCCCGAAAACGGTAAGGTCCTCTCCTCTCAGGGCTTGACCCATGAATGCAGGGACCACCCTTCCGTCGTTCAGTCGCATTCTGGAGCCATAGGTATTGAAAATACGAACGATTCTCGTATCCACGTCGTGAAAGCGATGGTAGGCCATGGTGATGGATTCCATAAACCGTTTGGCCTCATCGTAAACCCCGCGTGGCCCTATTGGACTAACGTTGCCGTAATAGTTCTCATTTTGTGGATGTACCAAGGGATCACCGTACACCTCCGAAGTAGAGGCTACCAATATCCTGGCCTTTTTTTCTTTGGCAAGGCCCAATAAGTTTAAGGTGCCCAGGGAACCTACCTTTAGGGTTTCAATGGGGATCTTTAAGTAATCTATGGGACTGGCCGGGGAGGCAAAATGAAGGATATAGTCCAGCTTACCCGGAATATGCACAAATTTGGACACATCGTGGTGTTGGAACTCAAATTGTTCCAAGGGAAAAAGATGTTCAATGTTCTTTAGGTCACCGGTAATAAGGTTGTCCATGGCAATAACGTAATATCCTTCCTTTATAAAGCGATCGCATAAGTGCGATCCCAAAAATCCGGCTGCCCCGGTGATAAGTACTTTTTTCATTTGTTATTCTTTAGGCTTCTTCTGGGATTTTTTCTTTTTAATGGGGTTTTCAACCTTTTCCTTTATCTGCTCGACTTTACGTTTAATTCTAATCTTCTGTTTTAAGGTGGAAAAACTGTAGTTAAATTTGAAAAAGATATATCCTAAAAAAATTACAACGGATACCAGAAAAATCACCATTCCCATATTCTTGGCAGTACTACCTAGAACAATGAAAAGTATCACAAACAATAAATTAAAACAGCCGATAATAAAACTGGCTTGTTTATGGGATAGCCCCCAATAATCGATTAGAACGTGATGGGTATGGTTGCGGTCTGCCGAAAATGGCCCTCTTTTATTGACGATTCTAATTGTAAATACTCTAGCAGTATCAAATAAGGGAACGATTAAAATGCTTATAGCTATTAAAGGGGCATTTTCTAATAGAAATGGCAAATCAGTATATACGTGGGGTTTTAATGCCAAAAATTTTAAAGTAAAAAGAGCAATCATAAAACCAACTATCATAGAGCCCGTATCTCCCATAAATATTTTTTTATCGGAAGATAAGTTAAACCCTAAAAAGGCCATTAAACTTGCATTCATTGTAATGCTTAACAAGGCATAAAAATATTCTTCTGTTAGATAAAAAATAGTGGTGTAAATAACCATGATGATTATTCCGACGACGGAGGCCAAACCATCAATACCATCAATAAGATTGTAAGAATTTATAATGGTAAGCATCATAAATCCACCTATGGCGATATAGAGATAATAGGGTATCTCATTAATATTTAGAAAGCCATTAAGAGAGTGTATGGTAAAGCTCTCGTTGGACAAAATAAAAGAAACGGCCAAGACTTGTGCAATAAGCTTGGAACCAGGGGAAAGGACTACTAAATCATCCTTTAAACCCACGATGAACAGGATAGTAAGGCCAGGGATTATATATAGGGCTTCATCAAAAAGATCTTTATCTTTAATAAAGAAAATAGCCAATATAAGAGTGTAGAAAAAAGCCATTCCCCCAAGAGTTGGAGTTTTAGTGGTATGGGAGCTTCTTTGGTTGGGGTCATCCATTAAGCGTTTGTACTCAACAACACCAATTATTTTAGGAATTGTTAAATAAGTAAGGAGAAAAGCTCCAATGAAAATGGCTATGGCGGTTTCTAAGAAAAACAATTTTTATAGTATATTTTATAGCAAAAGTAGATAAAATTTAAGGACTATCTCATAAACTATGGTAATAGTAGACACTACTCGGCTTATTAAATTATTACCTACTAAAATAGGCTAATTACAACCTAATCGTATTCCCAATAAATATTAGCTCTTATATTTAAAATATCCCCTTACCATCCAATTACATAAATAATAAGCCGAATTCAATAAACCTAATTTTTCAATTTTATGATAAAATATCCATTGATATTTTATCAAACCCCATTTATTTCTTGAAAGTGATTCCTTCCTAATTCTATAAATAGCCAATGGCTGTTTAATCCCAAAAGCAAAATCTATTTCTTTTAAATATGCTAACCAAAGACCAAAATCCTGACGCTTTCTAATTATTGGCATATACTTCTTTCCAAGCTTTTCAATATCTATAAATGCTGTGAGGCAACTAATTGGATTTGATTTTAAAATATCTTTATATGTTACCTTATTAGGAACTATAAAATCTTTTAGAAGCGGCTTTAAATTCTCATCAACACGTTTATAAGAAGAAAAAACAAAAGAAGAATTTTTTTCCACCATTGTTTCCATACTAAATTCAATGAAATTTGGCATCCATATATCATCTGCATCCAAGAAAGATAAATAACTTCCTCTGGCCTTTTCAATTCCGGTATTCCTCGCAATCGCTGGTCCTGAGTTTCGATTCAGTTGAATAAATTGGATACGGAAATCCTCTCTTTGGTATTGCCTGACGATATCTGGAGTTTTATCTGAGGAACAGTCATCAACAATAATCATCTCCCAGTTAGAAAAAGTCTGATTCTGAACAGATCTTATAGTTTCAACAATGTATCCTTCTGAATTATAAGTTGGGGTAACAATTGAGACTAATTTATCTTTAATCATGTATTAAGTTGTTTTAAACACTATTTTAATCTTTCCTTTATTCCAATTATCTTTATTTAATATGGTAAGCTTTCTCTTATATAAAATATTTTGAAAAAAGGTAATCTAAAGGCGATGTTCTATGGCCGTATCTTTCTGGCTAAACCAATTTTTCCAAGCAATAGTACTGATAACCTCATTCTTTTCAATGATTATTTAATATTTTATGGTGCTACATAATTACTTATCTCTTCGATTATTTGATGACCCGTCTTCCCCGTTCCATAGAGAATCATGCTGAAATCTATTATATCATGATTGATTTCATTAAATTTTTCAACAATCTTTTCTTTATTTGATCCCGTTAAAAAATTCACTCTATTGTGAATTAGTTCTACCCATTCGGTTTCTTCCCTAACAGTAATACAAGGTTTTTTAAAAAAGAAGGCTTCTTTTTGAAGGCCCCCGCTATCGGTTATTACACAACTACAATTATATAGAAGCCAAATCATTTCAAAATAACCTACTGGTTCCAAAATCTGAATATTACTATCGGGGGTAATTCCAAAGCTTTCTAATTTCTTAATAGTTCTTGGATGTAGCGGTAAAATTATCTTATGATTTTTGGAAATTTCCTTCAACGCATCAAAAATAGAGGTCAATTTATTCTTATCATCAGTATTTTCTTGTCTATGAATGGTTGATAATACAAATGGAACATTTTCAACCACCCCCTCTGGTCGTACCTTTCTGTCCATATAAAAAAGAGCTGCATCGTACATTACATCGCCGCATTGTATTTTTTTGATGTTTTTTATAATGTCATAGCCTTCTTTTTTTAGGTTATCCATAGCAGTTTGGGTAGGACAAAAAAGTATATCGCTAATTCTGTCTGTTAAAATACGGTTTATTTCCTCTGGCATTCTAATATTAAAAGAACGGAGGCCGGCCTCTACATGAGCAACCTTAATGTGGAGTTTTTTTGCTGCCAACGCTCCGGCGATCGTGGAGTTTGTATCACCATACACAAGTACCCAATCGGGTTTTTCTTTAAACAAAATTTCTTCAATTTTCCCCAACATTTTTCCAGTCATAGCACCGTGTGAGAGGCTATTGACCTCCAAATTATAATGAGGTTTTGGAATATTCATCTGCTCAAAAAAGACAGAGCTCATATTATCATCAAAATGCTGGCCGGTATGCACAATCAATTCCTCTATTGGTTCACCTTTACTGCGGGCATTATACTCTTCGATGGCTCTACTAACTACTGCCGCCTTTACAAACTGTGGCCTTGCTCCTACAATCGTAAGTATTTTCATTGTTATGTTGTTTTAAACTCTCTATGAAGACATTAGCTTTCCAATCTTAAAAAACTAAATTTATTTTTTTATGAATTCACTTGTTCAAGATCTAATCTCCAAATTCCTAATTAGACAATAAAATACTTTGTCATTTATATTAAGAGCATATTTTAGATCAGTTTCTGATAAATTTCAATTAACTTCTTTTCTTCCGATTCCCAATTAAAAATATTGAGAACGGCATCTCTGCCATTTTCACCCATTTTCTTGGCCTTGCTTGTATCGCTCAATAAAACTTCCATGGCTTCCGCAATGGCTTTAGGATCATTAGGATTTATACAAATACCACAGTTTACTTTTTCTATTATAGATTTCCACAAATCAAAGTTAGACGCCACTAATGGGATCCCTTGCGCCATGTACTCGAACAATTTGTTAGGCTGAGAATGGATGTGGTTGCCATATGGTAAAAAAGTTACAATCCCTACTCTGGATTCGCGGAGTATCCTTTTTACTTCTTCACGATTGATTTGTCCCAGATAATTTGTTTTCTTCCACCCTTTTCTACCTTCTAGGTTGTCCTTAAATGTTTTTGGTGAAAAACTCCCGGCTAAATTTAATTTTATACCATCTAGATATTCCATTGCATTAATAACTTCCTCCAGACCTCTGATTTGAGTAATGCTTCCGATATAGCATACTTCGTTTTTTTTACTATCCCAATCCGTTATTTCCGTGTTTAATTCACTAAGTAGAGGATAGTTATTAATATCCAAAGATGACTTATTTAATTTAGAAAAACGTTTTTGAATATGGGGAGTAGCCGTGATTATTAAATCAAACTTCCTTGAGGCATAATTTTCATACCATTCTATTAGGGCTGAAATAGGTTTACGAAGGAAGTAATTGATATAATGTTTGCTCATCAATTGTCTTGGTAAATCTTCATGAGAATCATATATGACTTTTTTTCCTTTTCTTTTTAACTTAATACCACTAGGCATGAGCTCGGCATCGTGAAAGTGATAAATTTCTGCATTTAATTCCAATCCTTTTTCATAAACTGCTTTTGTAGTTTTGAAGAATCTGCTCAAACGGCCTTGCGGTTTACCAACATCATGTACTTGAATACCATTATAATCTTCAAACCCTTTTCCATCGGCGACCACCAAATGTACTTCATAACCATGTCTATGTAATGACATACATTCCTTTAATAAGACCCTGGTATCATAGCGAGGGTGAACAGAAGTTAAATGGCAAACTTTTTTCATCATTGAAATTTGATTTCAAATATAACTTGTTAAAATTTAAAAATGATCCTATTCGATTTTCCTGTTATTTAATATGAAAATAGAAACAACAAGCAAAGCTAATCCTCCATGTGTTAATAGTACGGTAAAAACGGAAGAACTTAAAAAAGAAAATATGGTTAAAACAAACAGCCCAAAATACTTAGCAGGTAGTTTTAAACTATTTAAGACCATAAAAAATGATGATACAATAAAGATATTCAAAAGGACTCCCCAAGTTCCAAAATTCATATACCCTTCGGAAATGAGACCATTATTGGCAGACATTTCGGGTCTGTTGAAATAAACCTCACCAATTATATTGGTTGGAGGTACATCATAGGGGTAATCAATGAAGTTTTTTAGTATAGAATTAGACCAGTACAAAAAATTGTCTTGAAAATAATCGGTATAACAAATATCGAGCAAGGTGGGAATAAAATGTACTCTTCTAAATGACAATATCCAAGGGTAATTGTACCCCACCATAGCTAGAATTATACAAACTACAATAAATATATTAGAGTACTTTAAAAAGTATTTTACCGATTGTACGAAACTAAATCGGTAAAATACCAGTACCACAAAAAGGCTTACATAAACCGTTTTGTGAGCTCCGAAAAGGTAAAATAAGACGAGGTAAAATACACCGACCAAAACCCATAATTTCTTCTTTAACTCTATACTAAAAACAATAATTAATGGAATAATAATCTTGGTGAATATTGAATAGGTATAACCGAAATAGGGATTAGATAATTTCGCCATTATAGATCGTGTCTGGTATACATCAAGAAGCAATAGGTTTTTTAGATTAATATAGGGTCCATATATAATGAGATACGGGATAACGCCAATAGTAGTTATGGCCAATAGTAGGTATAAGGCTTGAGTTTTATTTACGACCGGCACCCTATTAAAATCAATTTGAATTTTTGACAAGAAATACAACACAAAAAAAAAGGTCTGATGATACATTAATAATTTTAGTGAATATATTTCACCAGAGGTAAATGCAATTAACGATGGAATGGTGAGAAGGGTGAAGAAAATTGAAATAACAATGAAAACAAATTTGGTGTTTCTTATTTTACTTAAAACATATAGGTTTATATAAAATATAATAAAAACGACAAAAAACCTATTTAAGGAAAAATCAAAAATTTCATCTTTTAATCCTTCGAAATATTCCCAATAGAAATAGTGCTTGACCTTATAATGGTATAAACCCATTAATAAGAAAAAGTAGAGGGTAAAATAATGGTTTATAGTTAGTTTGATTTTCATTTTCCAGCAATTTTTTCTTCGGGTTCAGAGAAAATAAAACAAACTAGGAAGCAAAAGAAGGAAACACCTGAAAATCGATTGAAGATACTTTCAAAAAGGGAATTTACCAAGACTATAAGAATTAGTGCCAGAACGATATTTTGATATTTTTGGAGTTTTATGGCTTTTTGAACCACAGTTATAAAAATTGCTAGGAGTAATAAAAGACCTAATAGGCCATTCTCCAACCAAGTTTGCAGCCATAAATTGTGAGCGTTATAAGTTTCTTTAAGCACAAATTGATATTCCTTTTCTTTGTATATTTCATTTAATCTTAATTGGGTTTCACCAAAACCATAACCCCAAATAGGTTTTTCTTTAATGAGGGTCAGCGCAGCATCCCAGATAAGTATTCGTGTTTTAAAGCCATATCTTGCATTTTTATCCAGTACCAATTCACCATCAATTATTTTCTGGACGGCATCTTTAGCCCGTGGATTAGTCATTATAAATACAGAAACCACTCCCAAAACCAATATTAGACCAACCACTTTTTTAAAGAAACTAATTTTCATTGTCGCTAATCGAAAGATAAGTAGTATTGCCAATGCTATAAAACTCGCTTTATTCGAAATTAAAAAGATAAGTAGTGTAAAAATGAGAAGTAAAATCCATCTATATCTTTTACTGAAGATATTTGGACAAAAAAGTAAAATCGCAATGCCAGAACATAGGTAGAAAGCGTAGTAAACAGTTTGATGAAATATAGAAAAGTGATCACCAAAAAAGAAATTACCGCCGTATAATATAGCTTCTATAAAATCTCTTCCCTCCAAAACATTTGCCCTGAAAAAAAAAGAGCCTTCTTGAATGCTAATTGATTGATAGCATGCAAAAACAAAGCAAAGTAGACCGGACACCAATAATCCAAGAACAAAAACTCTTAACATCTTAGTTCGCTGATGAGTCGTATAATTTTGTAGAAAAAAAAGTATCGGAAAAATCAAAAAAGAAAGCTTAGTCTCCAAAAAACCAAAATTAGGAGTCTCTGCAGTAAAGCTGCCTATAAAATAAAGAAAGTAAAAAATAGGTAAGAGCATCCATTTCCAATTCTTATTCGTATTGAATTTCTTAAAGTTAAATATGGACAGTAATACCCATAAAATTATTGCTAGGGTTGCCAGTTTTTGGTGAAAAGGGATCAAAAAGGTATAGGTTAAGGCCCCTATAAAAAATAATTCTTTTGTATTCGATCTTATCATCTGTTATTATTTTTTTGATTAAATCATTTTACCGGAACCATTTTTTAATGCCCTAAAACTTTAAAATCTAAAAAGTTACATTGAATTTTTTTGCCCAAACCGCTATATTATAAAGTTTCCAAATTGTAGTATCGTCCATATTTTTATTTAGTTTGTCAATCATTACGAACGCATTAATAAATTCTGAATTTATTATTTCGTTGAAGAATTTGTTTTTTTGTGCAAGCCATGTTTTGGTCGGAGCCTCAAAACCCAATTTGTTGCGTCTCCATATAATATCATCGGGTAATTTGTCTTTTGCCGCTTTTCTGAGAATATACTTAGACCAACCCTCATGCATTTTGTAGGAGAATGGTAGGGAATAGGCAAGCTCCACTACTTTATAGTCAACAAACGGCACACGGGTTTCAATTGAAAAGTTCATCGAATTCCGATCTTCGAACTTTAATAACTTTTGCATTTGTACTCTTGTAATCTCAAATTGCTGCAATCTTTGAATATCTAGATTGGCATCAGCTACTTCGTTAAGAAGTTTTTTATTAACGAAAGCAGCGAATTCAGTTTTGACATAATAATGTTTCTTAGTTTGACGCAGAGCACGTATCGAAGCATTATTGAAATAGACATTATACAAGAAAATATCTATTAGAGATAGTTTTGAATTCCTCGAAATCTGCCACGCACTTTTCAGCTTCCTGAAAAATCCTTTTTGTTGATTGACATAAGCGGTGTAATACCTGTCATAACCTAACAATGACTCATCACCTCCTTGACCGTCCAATAGTACTTTACATCCCACCTCTTTTGCTTTTTTCATGACAAAATAGGCCATTATGATAGAAGGGCTTCCAAATGGCTCCTCCTGTACTCCAATTACCTCATCCATAGCTTCCAAAAAGTCTTCTTTAGACGGTTCGGTTATTTTCCAGTCCAAGTTTGCTACATCAACTACCATTTTGGCGAAATGTGATTCGTCATTGGTTTTTTCGGTTGATTTGGCGGTTATAGCCGTAAACCTATCACCGTTTTGCTTGCTGTATATCTTTGCCCCCGTAACCGCAATATATGAACTATCCATTCCGCCACTTAAACAAGTGCCCACTTTAACATCCGATCGTAACCGTAAAGTGATGGCTTCGTCGATAGTCTTCTGGAAAAGAACAAGTGCATCTTCAAAGGACAACTGCACAAACTCTTTTTTGGTTTTTAATTCATAATATCTTTCAATCTTGTAGGTGCCTTTTTGCGTATCGAAAATTAAATTATGTCCCGGATCTAGTGAGCTGATTCCCTCAAAAAAAGTATGCTCATTATGGTGGTGGTATCCTAAATATATATAATCGAATAAAATTTGTCTATTGACCTTTCGATTTTTCAATTTAATTAATAGTTGCCGAATTTCTGAGCCAAAAAATAGCCCCTGTTCATTTTCATGATAATAAAATGGCTTGACTCCAAATCGATCTCTGCTACAGAAGACTTTATTGTTCACTTTGTCATAAATTGCAAAGGCCCACATTCCATTAAATTTATGAACGCATGTGGGACCCCAATGGGCATATGCCCTTAAAATCACTTCAGTATCTGTTTGGGTATTAAAAACGATTCCTTTTTCCTGTAATTCTTTTCGGATTTCGATATAATTGTATACCTCCCCATTGTAGGTTATTGCCATGTTATCTATTTGCATAGGTTGGTGCCCCGATTTGCTTAAATCGATGATGGCCAATCTTCTATGTCCCAAGCCCACATTCACATCAATAAAATGCCCTTCACCATCGGGGCCGCGATGTTCAACAAGATTGGTCATGATTTTTAATTCGGCCAAGTCGACTGTTGTATTGTTCTTTGTGATAATTCCAGCTATTCCGCACATAATCAAGGCGTTTTAAATTTATTCAGGGCATGTTTTTGCATGAAAAAATAGAGCGTATACAAAAATACCTCATGTATGGTATAATAGATCAAAGTCTGCTCAATAGTTGATTCAAAATAAACAATTACAAAATAAAGGGTTGTTATGGTAGTGAAAAAATATAGGGTTTGCCAAATGGACAGTAATTTAAGTTGAGAAGTGGCATTGAAGATGGAGGATAAGGGACTCGCCCATAGCTTTACCCAGAATGCAATACCCAAAAAGGCTGCAAACCTTCCTGAAGGCAACCAGTTTTTGCCGTAAACAAAGACAAAAATTGGCTCACCAAAAAGGAAAAGCACAACGGCAATAAAACCTCCTATTAAAAACAAAACGCCAGAGGAACCTAAGAAAAGTTTTTTGCCTTTTGAATAGTTTCGTTCATTGTACAGAGATGCTATTTTTTGATAAAAGACATCCCGAAAGGAAATACCAATAAGTGCCAATGGAGCAATCAAAACCATATTTGTAAGCCCTAAATAACCCAAAGTCTCCTGGGAATAATAACTTCCCACAAAAAAAATGAGAGCTTGAACCGAAAAAATATCAAGTAAAGATGGTAGAATAGTAATCTTAGGATAATCTATATACTTCGTGGCAACAGCTTTTAATTTGTTCCAGTCAGTATTCAAATCAAATTTGATATTTAAGAAAGGAATTGAAGTGAGGACGCCCACCACCCTTCCAAAAACCAAGCCTGAAAATAGGAATCCTGTAAATGAAAGTACTATGCTTGCAATAGCGGTACTGGCAGTTTGAATGATTTTAGAGATAACGTTGGTTTTAAATGCCTTTTCTCGTATCGAAAGGTATAATGCTATGTTATAAAAACCGAAAAAAGCGACATAAAAGGGTATGAGGTACCAAATGCCGTTTAAGGCGTAGAATTCATTTAAGTACGTTTGGAAGAGTGCCACAATAAGTAATAATAAAATATTATAGGCTATTACTAACCAAAAGCTCAGTTTAGCAAGATCCATGGCCTCTTCATTTTCTTTGGGTATGACAATAGCATAAAAATACCTACCTCCGTTGGGTACGGTCAATACCGCAACCAACGCCATAAAAAGAGCAAAAGTGGCAAAACTAGTTTCAGGATACAATCTAGACAGGATCGGTGAAACTAAGAACGGAATCAATTGGGCAATACCCGTTCCTACCAGTTGAATAGATATATTGCTAAAATATTCTGACTTAAAGTGGTTGAGCAGTTTTTTCAAACCCAATTATTAGCGGTCTAAAAACGAATGATATTCCCCTTTCAACCCCACAGGATTCGAATTCCTAATATCATGCACAATGTTAATAGCTGTTCTGGCCGCTTCCAGACCATAGCCTTTACCTTCTAATATGTCTTTATAGACCATGGTATGTAAATCAGTAAACCCTCCGCTAAACTCCAGCTCTTCGCCATTAATGGTTATAGATCTATAAGTAGATTGACCTTTTGTTTTTATTTCCTTAGGAAGGTAGTCCGCATTTATGGATAAAAACCAACGTACCCTGGCATTTTCGAATTCCAAGTAACCGGCTGCCCTATCCTTTTCATGAATATGAACGATATTTTCCTGAACATCCCCAAAAATCCAGGATAGCATATCGTAAAAATGAACCCCTATATTGGTGGCAATACCTCCTGATTTGGAAACATCTCCTTTCCATGAGGTTTGGTACCAGTGACCTCTAGAGGTTAAATAGGTTAAATCTACCTCGAACTTGGTATCCTTTTTAGCATTTTTTACTTTTTCCCTTAGTGCAATAATGCTGGGATGTACCCTAAGTTGCAGAATATTATATACTTTTTTTCCTGTTTTTTCTTCTACTTTTTGTAGCTTATCTATGTTCCAAGGGTTTAATACCAATGGTTTTTCACAAATAGCGTCCGCACCACTCCGCAGCGCAAACCGGATATGGGCATCATGTAGATAATTGGGTGAACAAATACTTACATAGTCCAAATAAGTGTCTTTCTCATATTTTAATTTTTCAATATGTCTGTCGAAACGCTCAAATTCGACAAAAAAGTCGGCGTTTGGAAAATGCGAATCAATAATCCCAACACTATCACCTTTGTCATAAGCGGCCAATAGATTGTTGTTGGTGTCTTTTATAGCTTTCATGTGACGCGGGGCGATATATCCAGCGGCTCCGATTAGTGCAAAATTCTTCATTTAAAGTACTTTTATTAAGTTGGTGGTTATATAATCTATTTCTTCTTCGGTGACATATGGATTCATGGGCAAACTCATGATTTCATTGGAGATGATTTCTGCAATAGGAAAATCGCCTTGCTTGCCTTTTAAATATTTAAAACATTCCTGCAAATGTAATGGCAATGGATAATGTACTGCGGTAGGAATTCCTTCGGCTTTTAATTTTTGTTGTACCACATCTCTGTGTTCAACCCGGATGGAGTACTGTGCCCAAACAGAAGTCCTATCGCTTTTCACCGTGGGTGTTATTAAATGGGTATTTAAGGACTTTGAATAGGTATTGGCTACTTTTTGGCGCCTTAGAACATCATTGTCATAGTGGTCCAGTTTTGCGTTTAAAACCGCTGCCTGTAGGGTGTCCAATCGCCCTCCCATTCCTATGTATTGATGGTAATATCTTTTTGATTGCCCATGCAGTCTTAGGCTTTTCATTTTATCGGCCAAATAATCGTCATGGGTGAATACTGCACCACCATCACCAAAACATCCTAAAGGTTTTGCGGGGAAGAAACTGGTACAGGCCATATCGCTCAGGTTACAGCTTTTGTTATCTTGATAGGTAGCTCCAAAACTTTGTGCGGCGTCCTCAATAACCTTTAAATTGTACTTTTTGGCAATCGCATTGATCTCCTTCATATCTGCTGTTTGCCCATATAAGGAAACAGGGATAATAGCTTTGGTTTTATTGGTAATGGCTGCTTCAATTTTTGAAGGATCTATGTTGTAAGTAGTTTCCTCTATATCTACAAATACGGGTTTGGCTTTTAAGAAGGCAATCGTTTCTGCCGTTGCAATAAATGTAAAAGGCGTTGTAATAATTTCATCCCCGGGCTGAATATCTATCGCCATCATGGCCAATAAAAGCGCATCCGTGCCCGATGAACAAGAAATACTATGTTTTACACCCACAAAATCGGATAACTTGTTTTCTAATTCACTAATAGCCGGTCCCATGATGAAACTACTGGTGTTGACCACTTCGGACATGGCCTTGTCTATAGCTTCTTTATGTTCTTGGTAGGCAAGTCCTAAATTTGCAAAATCTATATTCATATGAAGATTTTTATTGTAACTTAACGGTCAAATGTAATTCGCATATCTTCATTCGTGTGTACGAGCGATTTTCGATTATGCTCATTTCATGTTTTTATTGAATTCTTGTAACAACGTTGTTATTCAATAGGTATTGTTGTTGACTTTCTTCACATACTCCAATTCCATTTTGGTTAAAATGTAGCCGATGTCCATATTCGCTTACCCAACCTATTTGTTTGGCAGGGTTGCCTACTAATAAGGCATAATCCGGCACTTCCTTGGTTACAACTGCCCCAGCTCCAATCAATGCATATTTACCTATGTTGTTTCCGCAAACGATGGTGGCATTGGCACCTATAGAGGCTCCTTTTTTTACTAGGGTTTTACTATATTGCTCTCTGCGGATTACCGCGCTCCTGGGGTTGATAATATTTGTAAATACCATTGAAGGCCCCAAAAAAACATCATCTTCACAAATTACGCCTGAATATATGGAAACGTTGTTCTGAACTTTAACATTTTCACCTAAAATAACGTTGGGCGAAACTACTACATTTTGTCCTATGTTGCACTTATTTCCAATAAAACAGTCTGGCATTATGTGAGAGAAATGCCATATTTTTGAACCTTCACCTATGGTACACCCATCATCTATAACTGCGGTGGGGTGCACATAAAAATTATTATTTTTCAAAAGAATCTGTTTTTGGTTAATAACGCACTAAATTTAGGCCGTTTGGCAAAACTACGATAATTATTCTCCTTCACAATTTTTGTAGTATTTTTCAATCCGTTTTCTTCCAATATGTTTTCGGCAAAATGATACCAACTCATGGCTTCCCCGTCTGTATAGTGATAAATACCGTATTGTTGATCATTATTCGCTATAAAATGCATTAAATATTTTGCTAGGTTGATGGCATCAGTGGGGCAGCCAATCTGATCATCGGTTATTCGCAATTCCTCTCCCTTTCTTGCTTTTTCCAATATGGTTTTATAAAAGTTGTGTCCGTGGGTTTTATGGTACAACCAAGAGGTACGGACAATAAAATACCTATCCAATATTTCCTGAATGTACTTTTCCCCCTCCCATTTAGATTTTCCATATACGTTAATTGGGTTGGGTAGATCTTCTTCGGTATAGGGTGTTGTCTTAGCACCGTCAAATACAAAATCGGTAGAGATATGTATTAAAGTCGTATTTTGAATCGTACAGGCCTCCGCCAAATACCGTACCGCTTCCGCATTCACTTTAAAGGCCATTTCCGGGTTTTTCTCTGCTTCTTCCACCTTAGTGTAGGCAGCACAATTAATGCAATAATCAAAACGGCCAGTTTTGAAAATGTTATTGACCTTTTCCTCATCGGTTATGTCCAATTCGGTGGATTTTTTAAATAGGAATTCCAAATCAGAATATTGCGGAGCTATATCCTGAAGGCTCAATCCCAATTGCCCGGACGCACCGGTAACTAATATGCGTTTCAAAATTTGCGATCTTTCCATAGGGGCAGTTTTATATCCTTTTCAGAAATTATCATGTTGGTTTCGGTAAATTCCCAATTAATGTCTAGTTCCGGGTCATTAAACATAATTCCTGCTTCGGACTGGGGATGGTAATATTCATCACACTTATAGGCAAAAATCACCTCATCGGTCAAGGCCAAAAAACCATGAGCCATACCTTTTGGTATAAAAATTATTTTTCTATTTTCGAGTGATAGTTTTAGTTTGAAATGCTGTCCATAGGTTGTACTTTCCTTTCTAAGATCTACAACAACATCCAATGCCTCTCCCTTTAATACCTGCACTAATTTTGCTTGGGAATGTATTCCAGTTTGGTAATGTAATCCTCGCAGTACACCATTTTTGGAAATAGAGATGTTGTCTTGCACAAAATTGATTTTCTTCCCAATATAATCTTCTAATCTCTTTTGGTGGTAGGACTCAAAGAACAAGCCCCTTTCGTCCATGAAAGGGATGGGTTCCAAAACATAACATCCTTGCAGTAAAGTTTCTATAATTTTCACGAATAGTTTTTTAGTTTTTTAATTTAGTTTTAGTGATTATTGTAGATTATCTTAAATTAAGTAACGGCAATAATCATTTTTTACAAGGGGTTTTACCAATAGATGCAATTGCCCTTAGGAAATATACCCACTTGGTATTAGCAATACTTTGATAGCCCCGATTTATAGCCCTTGACGTTCTTCAAAAACCACTTCTAACTGGGATGCCTGTATTAGTAATAAGATCTATATTGATAATTTGGTCTTTAGGATTGGTTTTAAGAAAATAACGGATAAAATTACTTCCTATAAAACCGGCCCCACCGGTAACCAAGATGTTCATAAACTATTCTTTTTTGTAGTTTTTCAAATAAGTGTTTAAATCTAACAAGCTTAAAACCAATAGCGTAATCCCAATAAATCCAAGGGGAATCCAAAATTTATAACTGTTAAATATTCCTTTAATTTCCACCCCCCTTCTAGGGAAGGCAGAGATTACGTTTAGGATACTGGACTTATTGGCGCGTTCTTCATTAAGCAAAACCAAGTTTTCTTTTAACTTATCTACCTGGTTGATCAAGGCCAATTCCTTGTTTTCTTGTCCTCCATTTTCTCCAAGACTAATATTGGTACCTTGTTGCGGTTTTTCAGCTTCTTTTTCCATTACCCTTTTGTAAAGCCGCTGTAGGGAGTCCACTTCCATTAATTGCTTTTTATACAGGCTGTCCTGTAAACTTATATTCTGGTCACTGATGCTCTGTTGCAACTGAAAATATTCGTTGCGGGAAATAGATTTGATAATGGAAGGCTGTATCGCTTTGGCGACGGTGCTATTTGTTGCTGTAACAGATATGGTGTGGAACCTAGCGTCCATGGAGTTGAAATTTTTCAAATAATTCTCCATGTCAATAGCCTTTTTGGTGGTGGAATCCAAACTACGTACAAACTTATCGAACAATTGCACCTTTTGGTTTTCATCCGAATAGGACTCCACTACAAACTTTTTTAGTTTGGAAGCTTCCGAGACACTGACATCCAATGCTTCTGCTAAGGCGGTTGAGTCTTCTGCCGCCGCCAACTCATTATAAAAATTTACGTTGTTGTACAATTGTTGCACACTATTAAAATTGGGTTCCACTACCATAGTGGAAATAAATTTCGGCTTTTTAATCATATCCAAATATATGCCCAATGCCAAACCTACGACTGCAGCAACCACAAATTTTATAAAATGCTTTTGTAAAAAAAGTAGGAATAGGATAATCGTATGGAAAATACCTTTGAAAATATTACCAATAAAACGGAATAATTTCTTGAAACCGTTTCCAATTAATTGAAACAGTTGCCCCAAATCCACCTCTTCGGAAGAGGATGAGCTACTATTTGTCGGTTGTTG
>TARA_R110000765_G_scaffold158152_1_pt1 | contig 16807 bp, 15 predicted proteins | sample TARA_R110000765 | Tara Oceans TARA_R110000765 (sample SAMEA4398168) | marine metagenome | biome: Polar Biome; feature: [MES] marine water layer (ENVO:01000295) within the mesopelagic zone...; material: water (ENVO:00002006), including particulate matter (ENVO:01000060) such... | reverse complement strand
TGAGCGTTTTTTGACGATGGGTTTTTGAATGCTTGTGTCGAAAATAGCATTCTCGAAGGTGACATCCATTTATTTAAATTGGAGTCCGTTTTCGGCGTCAAATTGCGCTTTTTCTTCCTCTGATAATCCATCGCGTAGTACTCGAATGGTGTAACCGCCAACAATCTTGTCATATTCATAGTACATCCAATCACTAATATTGTCGCGGTCAATGGTAATGGTATCTCCTAATTGAATCGCATTGGTATATACCGGTTCGTTACCTATGATGCCTATAAATTCGGAGTCGACCAACTTAATATCTTGCACCCAAATATGTTCCCCGCCACCATCACGGGTTATAAATTTCTGTTTGATGGCGAAGAAATCTAAATCGGGATTATCGCTTTCAAGGGCCGTTATAAATTCTTGAATGGAATTGTTAGCCTTCGCAATTGCTTCGTTCATTTTAGCGTCGTCATTTTCTACATTGTAGACATCTGGTTGGCCAGAGCGTTCTGTTTTTGAAGATGCATTTTCTTTACACGAAGAAAGCGCTAGAAGTACAATTGCGATATAGGTAAAAGTTGTTTTCATTTATTGTTTCTTTTTTTAATCATGAAACCGATAGCAATGAGAAAGCCGATGAGGTAGACCAATGACAAGGCGGGTTGTTCAACGGTCATATTTAAAAAGTCGATTTGCCTGAATAAAGCCACTCCAATAATAAGAGCTAAGAGAATTGAAATAATATTGGGTACAATTTTATACTTCATAGGTGGTCTGTTTAAAAATCAAATGAAATTAGGGTTTTTCGGTGATGACGATACCGCCAACAAGTTCTTCTGCAGTGGGTGGCTCGAACCAATTTTGCATGAAGTTAAAGTTTTCTTCGGTTACCTCAAATTCGAACGTATCGCCTTTTTCGGTGTTACGTTGTTGTATGCGTTGCCAACGGGTCTCTTTTGAAATGTCTAAAAAATGAAGTTTTAGTGGGTAGTTATTAGCCGTAGCAAATTGCCGAAACTTTTCGCGGTGGGCATATTTAGAAAGCCCTAAGTCTAGAATGCTATCGGTGTTCGATTGCTCTAATTGTTGCACTAAGTTCATGATAATCTTCTCCGACCGTTCTATGCGCTCTAAAAACCACTCTAAACCGTCGTTTGGGGTCTTGTCTGGTAGAAATAGGGTTTTGTTCCACGTATCGATAGAAAAGAGCATCCCCTTGGTTTTGCTTTTTAATGCATTTGCATAGGTGGTTTTACCAGATCCTGTATTTCCAACGATAAGGTGTAGCATGGGGTTTTTAAGATTATAAAAAAGCTCAAAGAATCTGATTTTTGAATCTTAGGACCAAGATTAGCAATGTCTTAGAATAAAGAACAATTAGATTATTTGTTATCTCAATTCTTTGTTGGGCACAGTTATATTTTTACATCTTTTAATTCTTTCACTAATTCGATTAATTCTTTCAGGTTTGAGTCAGCTTTTGTTTTGTCCTTTCCTGATAACAGTTTATTACTCCTTGTAGGTGATTCATAGAGTTTGTTAACTGTCTCATGAATTAATTGGTCTTTACGATTTGTATCACCTTTTATTTGCTCAGCATAAGCCATCAATGAAGTTGCGATACTTTCTCTAAAAGCATATTCTTCCTCTAATCCTCTTGTTTTAGTAAACTGTCTAATGGCAAAATACAGAATAGTTACAATCGGTAATAGTTTTATACCTGCAACAATTACTTTTTCTATTTCAAAACTAAAATCACCGTTAGAAAAAAGTTCAAAAATGTACAATGCTAAGAAAATTGTAATTGCCACGGTAATAACGAGCCAAACAATAGTTGACCAAAACAACCAAATTTTTCTAATTCTAAAAGTTGACTGTAAATCTCGGGCTATTGCTGGTGTCAAAAGTTTCTCTAATTGTTTTTGAATTCGCGTAGCCTCTTCAGATAAGCTTTTCAATTTCTCAGCCTCTGCTGAATTAGTTCCAATTATTTCTTTGGACTTTTTTTCATCCAATGCTATTCTTTCTTCAATTTCTTCAACTACTTCTTTGTGCTTTTCAATTTGTTCTGTGTAGCTCTTTATTGAAGCCTGTACTTCTGCAAGGTTTTTGTCAATTGAGGACTTTATAGTTGAAATTGAATTAGAAGTCTGTTCAATTTGGGATTTAGTTTGATTGGTACTATTCAAGTTATTGGTAATCTGTGTCAACTCCTTTTCCTTAGACGACTTAAAGGTTTCTATCTCGTCTTTCAATTTTTAAAAAGCCTCTTTAAATTCTTTCGCTTTAGTTAGATTAGTTCGAAGCTCTTTATTTAAATTTTTATTTTCAGTCCTTAGTTTTTTGACCTCCGTTATTACATCAGGTTTTTCGTTTTTTACTAATAAAGAATAAATTCCGGATTGCAAGACATAGGTTTGCATGAATAAAGACCAAGTTTCAGTATTAGCTAAATTTTTGGATTTAATGACCTGAAGTAGCTGTGCTAAAACGTGATTAATATCCATCATAGATTGATTATCTCTGCGTATGAAATATCGTGAACAGGAATACAAGAAATTCAATTTATCAGCTTCCTGAATGGCAACTATAGAATTTTGAATTAAATAGATTATTTCAGATGCGGTAAGTCTTTGGATAATATTTGTGCCATCCTTTTCTGTAACTAGAAAACTTAAATCTTCATTTTCTATTTGTTCGACATTATTAATTAACAGGTCAATTTCGTTTTTTTCCATAGTTCTTGTCTAATTGTGACCAGTGTTTTTCTTCGTTTACTTTTCGTTCAATAATGGTTCTGAATATTGATTATATAAGTCAAACAAATATTCAATGCGTGTATTTTCATTCACAAAAGCTCGTGGTCTATAACATAAATCAACTGCTTTATCCAATTCTTGATGAGCTTTAACTAATTTGGAAGGCATCGCAAGAGGATGGTATAAATCTGCTAAGCTACTTTCTGAGAACTCTGACCTTATGTCTAAAATTTTTTGCCCTTTTTGTTCTACTTTTTGTTTGTTTTTTTCGCTAGGTTCAAATGGCCAAGGATAATTATTATACACTAAATTGTTTGAATACCTATAATCACTTTTTAGTTTTCCTGCTACAGTTCTTATCCAGACATTATGCATTAGTGATTGTAAAATTCCGAATTGATATTTTGTTGCATTAGGAAGACCATAAGCACTATCTGCCAAGATTGTTTCTTTTGAGATATAACCTATTGGCAAATACTTTCTTTTATGTGAAGAAACTCTAGGAATTAAAAGATAATCATTTTCAGGTTGTCTTATATCTCCAAAAAGGTAAGGTGTACTAGCTTTTGAATTCACTGATTTAGATTTGGTTGACTCACGAAATGATTTACATTTATTTATTCTATCTATTAGTACACTTGATTTCTTGATTAAACTTGGATTAACATCTTTAAGCCAAAAACAATATCTCCATTTTTCATTAAGCATTTCAAAAGAACCACCATATCTTTTTATTAAATTATTTAATTCAGGATTAGTTTTGATTAATTCTTCTTTTTCATTTAGTGATAATAATAAATTACCATCGTCATATGGTATGTTGCCTCTTATCATTTTTTGAGTATTACATATTGGAATTCTAGTTTTATCAATAAAAATATTTTCTCCATTAACTAGATATGGATTAATGTTTCTAACAATAAGTTCATCAGGCTCCCCATTGATATCATAATAATCATAGATTTTTTTCGGTTTTTCTTTTAATGAAAAACCAATAATTACGCAATGAACTGCAGCTTTACCTTTTGCATCATTTTTCCAATTAAAAGTTCTGTGAGCAAAATTTATTGTAAGACCTAGATTCACTAAAATTTCATACCATAAAATCGAAACTTGTTCTCCTTGGGAGACTGAATTGGTCGAGACAAAAGCAGCTTCAATGTTTGTATTACTAATATATTTAGCAGCTAAATAATACCAAGCAGCCACATAGTCTAATTTTCCGTAATTGATTGTTTTGTCAAAAACAAGACTCATATCTTCAATTTGAGTTTTGTCTTTCATCGCAGCACCAACAAAAGGTGGGTTTCCAATGATGTATGATAGTTCTTTTTTAGGCACTACATTTTTCCATTCTATTCTTAACGAATTACCGTGAACTATTTTTGCTGCTTTTTTCAATGGTAAACGTGCGAAATATTGTCCAAACTCTTCGCTAACAAGCATATTCATTTGGTGGTCAATTAACCACATTGCTACTTCTGCAATTTTAGAAGCGAATTCGTCATATTCAATTCCGTAAAATTGGTCAACGTCTAACCAAAGAATAGAGGCAACATCTAAAACTCGTTCACCTTTTTTAAATAATTCACGTAGAATGTCAATTTCTAATAGTCTTAATTCTCTGTAAGTGATTATTAAGAAATTTCCGCTACCACAAGCTGGGTCAAGAAATCTTAAAGTAGAAAGTTTATGATGAAATTCTTTAAGTTTTTTTGAACTTGATTTTACTCTTTCAAATTCTTCCCTTAACTCGTCAAGAAAAAGTGGCTTTATGAGTTTAAAGATGTTTTTTTCGGAAGTATAATGAGCTCCTAAATTTCTCCTTTCTTCTGGATTCATTACACTTTGAAAAAGCGAACCGAAAATTGCTGGCGATATTTTACCCCAATCTAAAGCTGATGCTTCTAATAAAATGCTTCGCATTTTAGAATTGAAAGATGCAATAGGTAAAGTTTCTTCAAACAACTTTCCATTTACATAAGGAAATTGATTTAAATGGTCGTCTAAGTTTTTAAGTCGTTTTTCTTTTGGTGTGTTTAGTACTTGGAAAAACTGAGCCATTAACGCTCCTAAATCACTTCCGTCTTCATTTGTTTTTAGGTCTAAGAATTCCTTAAAAATATCTTTCTCAAAAATACTTGTATCATCTGCGAATAGTATAAAAAGCAACCGAACCAAATATACTTCTAAATGATGTCCTTCATAACCAAACTCTTCTAGTTGGTCGTGAAGTTTCCCCATTAATTCAGCAGCTTTTATATTTACTGGGTCTTCTTCTTTAAATGTTCTTTTTTGATAACCTGCAATGAAGCCAAAGAGCTTTACATTTTTATAAAGTTCAGAAACGTGAAATTCGCTTTCTGTGCCTTCGTCAAGGTCAAATAGTTTGATTTTATCAAAATCAGAAACTAAAATGTATTTTGGTAATTCGTGTTCTTTTAGTCCTGGAAAATAATCTGTTGCTTGTTCAAAAGCTTTGTCTAAATTTTTCCCTTTTGATTTATGTTCAACAAGTAAAGTACCTTTCCAAAAGAGGTCAATAAAACCTTGGTTTCCACTTAGTTTTTTAACAGGTTCTTCAAATGTGGCAACTCGTCTGCGTGATATTCCAAAAACATTAAAAAACTCATTCCAAAAACTATCTTTTTCAGCACGTTCTTTTGTCTCATCTGCCCATTCATTTGAAAATTTTAAGGCTCTATCTTTTATCTCGTTCCAGCTTAATGCCATTTAGTTATTTTGTTTTTTTGGTTTGTTTGATTCTCGATTTCGTTTTTTTCGGCATGGGGCACAACGTTTGTTTATAAGAATAGTTGCAGGTTTTATCATCGAATTTAGCAAATACAAACCGAATTGAAAATCTACAAGAATTTGCGTAAGTAGGCGAGAACTAGCAATTAGTTTTATACGGTGATTTAGTACGTTATTATTCCGCTAATTTCTTAATAGCATTATCATACCAATCTGCATTGGTAATGGTAAATTCATATTCAGTTGTTGGTGTGTCACTCTCGTAAATTTTGAATTTGATACTACCACCTTTTAACAAGGCTTTATCCAACTTTCTTGAATCTGAACTATTTAATCCAAGTCTGTCAGAATAATTAACTGCTCTTAATTTTAGTCTTTCACCATCTTTGTCCTGAACTAAAATTCTATAACTTTCGGATGAGTATGCTTTAACAGGATTATTTTTTGCATATTCATAAAGTTGAATAGATATTTTTGACGAACTATTGATTAATAAATCTACATTTAGTTTTGAATCTTGAGTTGCAGTATTACTAAAAACTCCTTTTATATGTGTAGAATTTGTTATGTATCCTTGCTTTGTAGATTCTCCAAATTCATCTACGTATCGCCCAACTCTCCACATTCCTGTGTTATTAATATTTGCTAATCTAATACGCACCTTTTCTTCTGCTTCTCTTACTTTTTTTAAAGCTAATTCGTCTTTTTTAATTTTCTCTAATAAATTTATGAATTCAGCATTTTTTGGTGATTCTGGATGATTTTCGGAAAGTCTATTAATGCTTTCTTTTGCTGTTACATAATCTTTTTCAGAATATGCTTTTAAAATTTTCGCAACAGTTTTTTTCGCTCCATTTTGACATTCATCCAATTCAGATATAACTTTTTCAATATTTGTTTTCAAGTCTTTATTTTCAGAAATAACTTTGTCATAATCTGCTTTCGGAATTCCGCAACTCGAAATGATTGTTGTAATTCCAATAACATAAATGGTACTTTTTAATTTCATATTTTTCTCAATTTGGTTTGTTTGGTTAATGCACTACGACGTGTGTTTTTCAATTTAGCGACTAAATCATAACCCTAAGCTTACTACACTAAAGAATAAACCTACAACTTGTAGTCTGACTATACTTACGGAAACCCGTAATCGGTCAAAAATCATGTATGGTTTGTTTTATTTTTAGGTCAAAAAGACCCTATCAAAGAAAATCCGCTTTATGTATAATACAATAGCGATACGGGTAGTAAACTATTCGGTTTCGCCCATAAAATAATAAGCCCTACAACGTACGACTATGCGCTCTGCTCATTAACCTTCGGTAGTTTTGCCGTCAGTACTATTACTTCAACTTCATCAATAAATATGAAAAAGTTAATGCTCCCGATTTAGCACTTTGCTCATTTGTTGAGGAACCTGCATGACCACCTTCCGTATTTTCATAATAATAGGTTTTATAACCCAACTCATTCATTTTAGCCACCATTTTTCTAGCATGCCCTGGGTGCACTCGATCATCACGCGTAGAAGTGCCAAAATATACTTCAGGATAGTCTACTCCTTTTTTAAGATTGTGATACGGTGAATATTTTTTAATGTACGCCCACTCTTCTGGAATATCAGGATCACCGAATTCGCCCATCCAGCTAGCACCCGCCAAAAGTTTGTTATAGCGTTGCATGTCTAACAAGGGCACTTGACACACTACCGCATTGTATAAATCTGGGCGTTGTGTAAAAGCGACACCCACTAACAGACCACCATTACTACCCCCCATTACCCCTAAGTGTTTTGGCGTAGTTATTTTTTTAGTAATTAAATCTTCTGATACGGCATATAAATCGTCGAAAACATTTTGTCGTTTTTCTTTTATGCCATCTTGATGCCATTTAGGGCCATACTCGCCACCACCACGAATATTTGCCAAAACAAAAACTCCCCCCTTATCTAGCCAAGACACCCCAAATGTAGCAGCGTAAAATGGCTGTGAGGAAATTTCAAAACCTCCATACGCATAGACTAAGGTTGGGTTGGTTCCGTCATTTTTTAGGTCTTTTGCAGCTACCATAAAATACGGTACCATGGTGCCATCTTTTGATTTCGCTTTGTATTGGGTTACTTCATACCTACTCGCATCGAAAAATGCGGGTAATGATTTGTAGACTTTAAACGTGTTGTTACTCGCATCTGCTGCATACAAGGTAGATGGCGTAATAAAGTTTTGAAAATTAAAAAAATACTGATCAGATAGGTCATCGGTGCTAGCAATAGAAATTCTTCCAAAATCTGGTGCATTCATTTTTTCACTGCTCCATGTTCCATTGCTAAACGTATACGTATGTAATTCACTAATTACATTGGTCAAGAGACTAATAAGTAGTTTATTTTTAGTGGTGGAAACTTGAGAAATACTAGAAAATTCATCGGGTTCTATGATGACTTGAATTTCTTTATTTCCTTTTAATAACTCCCTAAAATTGAGGCTTAGAAGTGTACCGGTATTATAGGTGTTGTTTTGTACCGTCCAATCAGATTTCAATTGAACAATTAGTTGATTATTCAAAACTCCCGTTACACTAGCATCATCTGGAATGTCTAATTTGATGATTTCATTATTCATCCAAACCAGGTTTTCGCCAGAAAATGTCGTTAAAACTCTTGAAATTAATGTAAATGCTTCTGAACCATCACGTAAAACACCACCCCAAGCACCTACATCGGAAGTTTCCCCTTCGTAAATAAGCTGTGCATCGTTTAAGGAAGTTCCTCGTATCCACAATTTTACTTGCCTTGGATACCCCGAAGTAGTCATAGTGCCCTCTCCAAAATCGGACGTAACAATCAGCGTATTTTCATCAATATAACTAGCAGACCCTTTAGATTCTTCTATTAAAAATCCGTCTTCTATAAATTGCTTTGTAGTAACATCAAACTCTTTAACCACTACAGCATCGCCACCACCTTTAGATAGTTCAATTAAAAAACGATTGTAAACTGGATATAGCCCAGTGCTTGCTTTGTACACCCATTTAATATCATCTTCTTCTGAAAGTTTATCGATATCGAGTAGTGTTTCCCAAATTGGATTTCCCTTTCTGTAGTCATCTATAGTACTTCTTCTCCAAATACCTCTTACATGGTCTTTATCTTTCCAGAAATTGTACACATAGTTTCCTCGAATAGTTGGATATGCAATTCTTTCGTCGGAATTATATATGGCTAAACTTTTATCATAAATATCTTGATACTCTTTTTCGGCACTCAATTCTGCAATTGTAGTTTTATTTTGGGCATTCACAAACTCCAATGCTTTTTGTCCGTCAACTTCTTCTAGCCATAGGTATTGGTCTTCCTGTGCTTGAGTACTTAAGACTATTGCGAATACTGCTAAGAGTAATAAAGTGTATTTTTTCATGATTTAGTTGGTTTTATTTTTTTGCGACTGCTTTTAAGTTAAGTCATTTTTTACTGCTGGTAACCGTGTGAGCAAGTTTTTCAATCGTCATCTTACGTTGAAGGAAGTCTGCTTTTTATGAATTTGAACTGTCCATTATGATTCGATTCATGTTCACATACATGGAACCATTTGCAATAATTGTTAGTAGGACCCCAAGGCCACTCTCTGTCTACTTTCATTAACCAATCGTCATCTCGATTTGAAAATTCTTTGAGCGTGTTCTCTCGAACATCCTTTAATTTCTGAAGGTAGAAATCAAGATTATTTCCTTTTATAGTTTTACGCGCTTCGTCTCCAAGTCCGGAAGCAACGCTCCAATTCAATTTATCCTCTTCGTCCCAATCGCCCCACTTCCTTCCTTCAAAAGTATGAATTTGGTAAAACCTCTCTGTTGCTGCTAAATGCCACAACATGGAACCAATAGAGTTTGCTTTATCATCTAATATATAATCTAAATCTTCAACACTCATTTCATGGACTGGTCTTAAAATGACCATTCGCATCCAATTCATCATAGACACCAATGTTCCAATTTGTGGGCTAAATCCTTCCTTCGGTCCAATGATGTGAACATCGTCTTGACTAGTAAGGGGCTTCGCAGCGATAGTTTGTGGCAAAGTCATTAGACAGCCAGTGCCTAAAGTAACCAAAGAAGATTTTTTAATAAAATTTCTTCTATCAACTTGAATATTTTTGTTTTTCATGGTATTATGGTTTTTTAATTCTTGCTAACGCATGAGCAATGATTTCGGCTTGGGAAATTCGATAGAATTTTCCAGATAAGAAATCAACCCATTTAAAAGTAATGAATTTTGAGATAGGGTAGTGGTAAGCTGAATTATTGCTATTGTTAGCAACTGCTATTTTTTAATTTCTACTTTCGCTAAAACAAACTTACTAGCATTAAGTTGGACAATTTTAAAGATTTGTCCTTCAAGGTCTATAGGTACAGTGCTAGTTATAAGTAGTGATTTTTCATTAATATTCCACGATCCTTCTGATAGAAATTCCGATTTTCCTGTACCATTTGGGCACTTCATAACATAAGAATCAATGATAGTGCTGTCTTTGGAAATGTTAAGTATTGATCCAAAATGAGCTTTTTCATTCTCGATTCTTCGATATTCCAATTTATCATTCTCTTTGTTGTTTGATAACAGCCAAACTCCTTCTAGGTGCCCTAATGCCACTTTGTTGCTCTTACATGATAAAAGGGAAATAAACAAAATCATTATAATTAGAGCTCTTGTAGAATATGTCATAATTATTTTTTAGTTGTTGCTAACGGTCTTGTGCATGAGCCATTTTAATGGTTTAAATACGTTGTTGTGCTTTGGTTATATTATTAAATTTCGACATATTTTCTTCCTCAATTTCAGTTAAAATATGTTTTTTGGAATTTATTCTTTTGAATTGAGCTGATTTTCAATTTTTCTGATAAGTCCATTAGCCCATTTTTCTTCATTTTCGAGGCCTTTTATGCCAATTTTTAGTCTTATGGACAGCTGATTTAAATAGTTCTCAAGACTGACATCACCTCTAATATCTTGTGGTTGCAAAATAGGTCGGTTGTCATTACTGTATCTTTCCAAAGCATATTCCCCACCCTGACCGTCAAGTGCCATTACATGTTTTGAAAACATATGATAATTTTTCATGAGGTTATTGTCATTATATGCATTGATAAATCTCTTGGTTTCGGTGACGTGCTGTTCAAGGCCGATGTTATTGAAATAATCTGATAATTCATTGACCAAACTATCACTAGTAATATTATTCAAATAACCAGTACTGGTGGCTATATCAAATGATGTCCTGTTAGAGCTCGGTACTATGAAGTAGAGTATTAGGTGAAAATCGTTGATAAATTGAATAGTGTCTTCAAGAGGTTTTGAAGTATCAATTATGTATTCCAGAAGTCTAATACTAGCTTCATTTTGTGATGTTTTGAATTTTTTCACGTTTTTAAATTCCTGAATGTCACTCTCCAGGTCTTTTTTTACATTCTTTAAAAGGACCTTTTCTATTTCCCGATTCTTTTTTTCCACTTGCAATGTATTGAGCTGAAGTGCAATTAAAATTCCAATTACAACAAGGATAATTTCTCCAATTGCGTAAATTAAATACTTACTAAATCTATTTTCAGAGAGTAATTTTTGGCGAATTTTTCTAAAGAAGTTTATCATTGGTTATGGGTTGGTTTTGTTGTGCTTTCGTTATTTTCTTTTTTCAATCTCGGTTGTAATATTCTCAATCAAATTATTAGTTTTTCCTTTCCATTCACTTGTGTTTTTCGTTGCAATATTTAGCCATCTTTTTTTGTAAATAAGACCACTTATTAATTCCTCATTTTTTGACAAAAATTCATCTGAAATAGATGTTGTAGAATATTCATAACCTAAATCAGCTAAAAATTCTTTTTTGCCAATTAATTTTTTGATTGTAGGATGAATATCATTTCTGCTCGAGCCTCGAAGAGTTTCTGTTATGAGTTGGTTGCTATAATCTATGTAATTATAATGCGAAGCTATTTTCTTCATAAGTTCCTGATTCTGAATTTGATTTATATCCCCTACAGAAATTAGGTTATTATAGCCATTTTTTTGAGGGGTAAATTTTGGGATATAGGAAACTGCCATAATATTGTGGAATAGTTTTTTATAGTCGGTTGTTTTAGGTTTTGCATTCTTTATAAATATATGTAAGGAGTCAATTTTAGATATGATATTTTGATACTCCATGCCAACACTTTCTATTTGAGTATAATCAGCTTCTAAATTTTTCTTTATTTCAATTAAGTACTTTTGTTCCTGCGCCCTTTCTTTTTTTCTTTCGTTCCAATTATTAATTTGAAGTGCAATCAAAATTCCAATAACAACCAATATAATTTCTCCAATCGCATAAAGCAGGTATTTACTGAACTTGTTTTCAGTCAGCATTTTTTGTCTGATTTTTCTAAAGAAGTTTATCATTGGTTATTGGTTGGTGCCGAGATCTCGGGACGAATCACAGCGTTTGGTAAAAGAGTAGTAGCGGAAAAAACAACTACTTTTTAGGTAATAAGATACTTAATTATAAACAAAAACGATTTCAGTTATACCCCAAGCTGCTTTTGCTTTTATATACTTTTGTTTTCTGTTTTATTATTATTTCAATTTATTTTCCACAAAGTACATTTCTATTTCGCCTTTGCCCTTAGCATCAATTTTTCCTCTGTTCTCAAAGGTAAATTCTGGATCGTCTTTTAGAAACGTATACGTGCCTTCAGATATATTTACCTTCCCAATTTTTCCACAGCTTTCCATACGTGATGCAGTGTTCACGGTGTCTCCCCAAATATCATATTGAAATTTCTTTACACCAACAATACCAGCCACTACAGGCCCTGTATGAATGCCTAAGCGCATCTTAAAGGACATTTCATTTAACTTATCTTTCATAACGATTCGGTTAGAAATAAAAGTCTGCATTTCTAAAGCGGCTAAAACTGTATTCTTAATAGAACCTTCAGAAGGTACAGGTAGTCCACCAGCAGCCATATAAGAATCTCCAATGGTCTTTATTTTTTCAATTCCGAATTTTTCGCAAATGTTATCAAAAGCCTTAAAACAAACATTGATTTCTTTAATAAGCTCTTTGGCCGATAACTTTTCGGAAGCTTGTGTAAACCCTTCAAAGTCAGTAAAGAGAATAGACGCTATGTCAAAATCTCTAGCATCTGCACTTCCTTTTGTTTTGAGTTCTTCTGCTATTTCTGAAGGAAGAATATTAAGCAATAAATTTTCAGACCGCTCCTTTTCTTTCTCGATAACGGCTTTAGATCTTTTTACATAATGCCATCTACTATAAAAGCCTCCTGCAAGCAATAAAAAGAAAATACCCGCCGCGAATGCTAAATTATTTTTTTTATCCTTTTTTTGTATTTCAATTTGATGTGCCAATTCTACTTTTAGATTATTTTCCACATTCACCAAGCTATCTGCCAATACTTCTTTAGCGAATTCCATTTGCTGCAACTCTTTAGAAGTTTCTTCTTTATGCAGGTTATCAATGAGCACCAACATTTGTTCGTGATATGCTAGGGCTTTATTTCCATTGCCGAGTGCTTTATAGGCATAGTATAGGCATTCGCATGCCTGTTTTTGTAAATCTATTGCCCCAATCTCTTCACTTAAATTAAGTGACCTTTGACAGTGGGTTATAGCGTTATTGTATATGCCCTGCTCTTTGTACAAAGTGCCAATATTGCCTAGCAAAGATGCAATACCTTGTTTATTCCCAATTTCTTCTCGAATTTTTAAGCTTTTCGAATAATAGTCCAAGGCTTTTGAGTAATTACCTTGCTTCTTATAATTAAGTCCAATATTGCCTAATGAATTGGCAATGCCTTGTTTATCTCCATTTTCTTGTTGAATTTTTAAGCTGCGTTCGTAATAGTCTAGGGCTTTTAGATAGTTGTTTTGTTCAGAATAAATAAGTCCGATATTACCTAGCGATAGTGCAACGCCTTCTATATTATCTATTTCTTCTTCGATTTTTAAACTGCGTTGATGATAGTCTAGGGCTTGAGGGTAATTACCTAGTCTTAAATATATATTGCCAATATTGTATAGCGATGCAGAAATGCCTTTTTTATCCCCGATTTCTTCTCGAATTTTTAAACTTTGCTGGTAAAAGTTCAATGCTTCAAGGTAATTTGCCTTTAACCAGAAACTTACGCCTTGGATATTGTATGCCTCTGCCTTTGCATTCAGGTATTTATTTGATTGAGAAAAGTTTAATAATTCTTCGGCCAAAATAAATGCGCTATCAGGTTTATCGAATAGAAAACCATCCCAAATATAGTTTTTGAAGGCATTAGTTCTAATCGAATCTGTTTGGGTTTTGTCTTGCCAAATGATATATAGGGAGTCGAGCTTGCTTTGGGCATTTAGGTAACTACTTGTAAAGACTAAAAAAAGTAGGATGTTTATTTTTCGCATTTTATTTTTTTTAGGGTACACAAGGGTTGAGCTATGAACAGTACAGGAGCAAACTACCGTTTACTTTCCGCCACGCACATAGCGAATTTTTTTTTTGTCCAAAGCAAAATCCCAAAGACTTTGCAGACTTCCTAAAAATACGCAAAACCTACGATTAGGCCCGAAGCCCGTATTGCTTATAGGTTGTGTTGTACACTGGTATTTTCTTTAGAGTGTCTTGCTATATAAAAGTTGGTTATTATCAATTGCTTTTTAGCTTTTCAGCTACTTCATCATAATACTCTTGTGTAACTACCTCAGTCCAAGTAGTTGGTTGTCCACCACCATATAAAGCCAAATATGTTACATCACTAAGCTTGGTGGAGGAATGCCAATGTTCGACATCTTTTTCACATTTAATTATATCGCCTTTTTTCAAAATTACAGGCTTATTTCCCTTCTCCTGATAATAGGCTTCTCCATCTACAATTATTAAGACTTGAGCAGAACCATGTTTATGCCAGTCCAATGTTGAGTTCGCTTTAAAAGTTGCTTTTGTAATATTATAGCCTAATTCGTCGTCATCGTGAATAATGGCATTCAACCAAGCTTCTCCTATATAATGGGTGTTAGGAGCTTTTGTTCCTTCGATAAGATAAGAGGACACACCGTAATCAGAGTCCTGTGAAAATACAGATGCAGATACTAAAATAAACAGGAGTAAAATTGAATTTTTCATTTTCTTAAAGTTTAAATACTTCATGTAAGTTAAGAGTTTTATGCTTGTTTACAACCAACATATAGACGTACCATGGTAGGTGTATTTCTCAATTTAGCACATAAAACATACCCTCTAAGTTACCACTTAAGAATAAACCTGCAAATTGCATTTCACACACCATTTCGGAAAAACATAAATGGTTAAATCATGTATGGTTTGTTTTATTTTTACGACAAAAAGGTCATGTCAACGAAAATTCTCTTTATTTATAATGCCAATAGCGATACCGGTAGTAAGCTATTAGATTTTGCCCATAAAATTATAAGCCCTGCAACGTACAACTGCGCCCTCTGCTCGTTAACCTTCGGTAGTTTTACAGAGAACAAGCAATGGAAGGCCTTTAGAGAACGTCTATTAGCCAATGGCTACGAACTTGAATTCTTACATAAAGATGAATTTCAAAAAAGCTATAAAAGCAAATTTGGGCATGCATTTACCTATCCTATTATACTCGTAGAAACCCCACACGATTTAGAGGTGTTGGTCACGACCGAGAAATTGAATGGCTTCGAAACGGTAGAGGAGTTGGTGGCTGCTGTTAAGTTTTCAGTTGGCAGTGCCAGTTTACTGTAGGCAGTTTTCAGTATTCAGTTGGCAGTATCAGTATTCAGTAGGCAGTTTTTTTAAGTACAAGGTAAAAGATAAAACGTACGAGGTACGAAGTGAAAAGTAGCTGGGGGTTTAAAAAATGTTAGTTGGGAGCAGTCGAGAACCTTTCGTGTTGTAAACCTGTTTTTTAGTTGCGATAAATCTGTATTTTAACTACGCTATGTTCATTATTGTGTAGAGGTTCAAGGTCGGTTTTTAATGTCTTTAGGAATTAGGGTAGCTCACCGTATGAGGTTTTAGTACGTTAAGTTTGTTAGCGCTAAACCTGCCTGTCGCGGCATGCAGGTTTTGCAGGTATATGTCTAGTTGGAGATTACTCAGGAATTTTCAAAGTAGGTGAGCACAAGCAACCCGCCTGAATGACAGCGTTGGGCAGGTTACGCACATAGCCATTGTTGTGCTATCATCAGTTAATTTTTTAGACATTTTTTTTGTAAATGTTCTTTCAAAATATGTATTTCTTCTAACATTAAATTATATAATTCAACCTGTCTGGTGTTTGCCCCAACAAATTCTAACGACTCATTGAGTAATCTTGTTCTCATTTTAGTAGAAAGCGTATCATTTTCAAGAGCAAGAGTTTGCACGATTTCTTTTAAGTCTTCATCAAGTCCATTCTTGAATCTACCCACTCTTAATGAGGCCTGGACAGAACCATTTGCGAAATAGTCGTTGTGTGCAAATGATATATCTACGGCATGTTTACCATTGATCATAATTATACTCTTGAGTTCTTCGACTCTATTGAAATAATGATTGAGTGCTTTTATGATTGACTTATCGCTTATTATATTAAGGTTTGCTCCAGATTTTAAGTCTTCATATGCTGAATTGTTCGGCTCAAAATCAGAATAAATAGCCTTGGTTGAAAGAAATACTTGTGAGCCAATCTCAACTTTTTTAGCATTATCATTCAGTAGTAACCTAACTGATTCATTTGATGCCACAAGACGTTCTTCTGCTAATAGCAAAAGGTTTTGGATCTGTTGTTTATCTAGTTTAACGTCATCTAATAGTCGGCAATAGTATTCATTCTCTAATTTTATCTGCTTGTGATGGTCATTCCAGTTATTTAATTGCAGGGCGATGAGGATACCGATAACCACAAGAATTATTTCTCCAAGGGCATATTTCAAATACTTTCCTGTTTTGCCATCTGAAAGTAAATTTTGACGAATTTTTCTAAAGAATTTTATCATTGGTTGGTTGCATTGTGGCTATCGGTTTATGTATGGTTAGTTGCTATGTTCTTTGTTAGCCTTTCGTTATTTTGGCATTTTTATAATTAACATATTTATTGTTAGTACTTCCCTGCTAGTTTATTTCTTTATTTAGTAATTCCAATATTTCAACAATGCGGTCTCTTAATATAAAAGACTGTTGTTGAGTATTTCTATTAGTTGTTATACATCTTACTAAATGATCTTCATAATCAGGATTATCTAAAAGTATATTAAAATCAGAAAAGTGTTTTGAGTTTCCTATATCTTTTATTTC
>TARA_R110000765_G_scaffold222022_1_pt1 | contig 16811 bp, 15 predicted proteins | sample TARA_R110000765 | Tara Oceans TARA_R110000765 (sample SAMEA4398168) | marine metagenome | biome: Polar Biome; feature: [MES] marine water layer (ENVO:01000295) within the mesopelagic zone...; material: water (ENVO:00002006), including particulate matter (ENVO:01000060) such... | reverse complement strand
GAGGAGTTAGACACGGCTTGGATTAAAGCAAACGCCAAGGTCGGCGGGGCGATGTACAACAAGGCTATCGGTGGTGACGTACAGGCTCAAAAGTATTGGATGGGCTGCCGCGCTGGCTGGAAAGAAACAAACCAGATTGAACACAGCGGTAACATAAACATGATTGAGAGAATTATTGTCGATACTTCAAATTCCGACAGCTAAAGCATTCCAACCTTTGTTGGAGCCTAATAGATATCGTTGCGCTCATGGTGGAAGAGGCAGCGGCAAAAGCCATTTCTTTGCTGGATTAATGGTAGAAGAGCTTTTGCGGAATCCTAAAAAAAGATTTGTCTGTGTTCGTGAAATACAAAAGTCTCTAAAAGAAAGCGCCTACCGTCTAATTGCCGACAAAATAGCTGCTTATGATTTAGCAAAATATTTTAGAATTTTAAACGATAGAATTGAAACGTCTAACGGCGGTTTAATATCATTTATTGGAATGCAAGATCATACTAGCGAATCAATAAAAAGCCTTGAGGGTTATAGTGCGTGGGTCGAAGAAGCTCAAACAATGACAAGCAAAAGTCTTGAAATGTTAAGGCCGACAATTCGGGCAGATGGTTCTGAAATTTGGTTTAGCTGGAACCCTCGGCTGGCATCTGATCCAGTAGACAAATTCCTACGCAGTGCTAACGTTCCGCCAAATACTGCAATTGTAGAAGCTAACTATTGCGACAACCCTTGGTTTCCAAAAGAGTTGGAAGCGGAACGCAAATTTGATAAACAACATCGGCCCGACCGATACGGTCATGTCTGGGGCGGTGAATACGAGCCACAAGCCGTTGGCGCAATTTGGACAATGAGAGATATAAATGAGGGCCGTGTTCAAGAGCGACCAAATGATCTCAAAAGAATTGTGATTGGTGTTGATCCAGCAATATCAAGCAAAGAAGATGCGGACGAACATGGAATTATTGCGTGTGGCGTTTCAGAGGCAGGGCATGGCTACGTTCTTGAGGACGCAAGCACTCGGGGAACGCCGGAAAAGTGGGGCAGAAGAGCTATAGCGTTATACGATTATTATTCTGCCAATTGCATTGTCATTGAAAAGAATCAAGGTGGCGAAATGTGTAAGCACGTCATTGACAGCATTCGTCCCGGCATACCTGTTGTTCTTGTACACGCATCGAGGGGCAAGCACGTTCGCGCAGAACCTGTTAGTGCGCTTTACGCCTTGGGACGTATTCATCACGTTAAAGATAGCCCACAGCTCGAAGCGCAAATGTGTCAAGTAACAGCTCAAGGATACGAAGGTAGCGGATCGCCAGACCGTGTAGACGCTTTAGTTTGGGCAATGACTGAATTGTTCCCAGACATAAAAGGAAAACAGAGCATTGTGAATAGACCGACAGTTGCGGAAATGGACTATGAAGTTAGCGGCTATGAGTCTAATCTATATCGAGGCCGACAATCAGTAGCAATTGGAGAATAAAATGAGCATGTACGCAAAAACAATATTAACCGAAGGCTATTACAAGCCGCCGAAAAAACAAACAAAAGCCGTTTCTTCTAAGACAACATCTAAAAAGAAAAAGCCGAAAATTAAAAAATGATTCGTGACATGGTTGCAAGCGATATCCCTGTGATGATTACGCTTGGCGCAGAAATGCACAAAGAAAGTCGTTTTGCTAATTTAGACTTTGACACAAGTCGCTTGTGGTCACTCGGCGAAATTATCCTTGCAAGCCCTGACGTGTACAAAGCGGCAGTGTACGAACAGAACAATGAGATTATTGGCTTTTGCGTTGGTTATGTAGCGCCGCACTTTTTTGGCAACGATTTGACAAGCGGTGACGTTGCCATCTATGTTTTGCCCGAGCATCGCAAAGGAATGGTCGGCGTTAAATTAATAAAGACATATGACGAATGGTGTGTTAGAAAAGGTGTTAAAGAGCCTCTTCTTGGTGTTTCAGCGGGTATAACACCTGAAAGAATAGGCAAATTGTACAAAAGGCTCGGATATACCGAAACATACACGATCTATAAGAAGCCGGAGCAGAATTGATGGGCGGTATACATCCACAGAACGCAGCACAACTTAACGCACAACCAACGCCAATGCCGCAAGCGCGTCAGGCGTTTGATCCTAATGCTTTTTACAACTCACAATCAGACAAAGAAAAGAACTTAATTAATTACCATCGCAAGCATCTTGAGGACAAAACCTTTATTGAAGACAATCAAGGCGTAACTACTTTGTACGAAACAGGCTTTATGGGCAAAGACGGCAAAATACACTCTGTACCCGGCTTTGTTAATGGTAAGCGGCTAACGGAAAAAGAAACTAAAACATATTATGAGGCAAGACCAGAAATTCTAAACAAATACCCAGTATACAATTCTGGTCAGGAAGCAAACTCTGCGGCGCAATCACGTAGCTCAATTAAAAAATATGATTTAAATCAGTTCAAATTGTCAAAAATGCCTAAGTGATAGACAAAAACCTATTGCAATGGTAAAATAAATCTGCATTCACCCTAAATTAGGAACTTTTAAACATGGGTTCGATATTTTCGCCACCAAAACCGCCAGCACCACCGCCACCACCTCCAGCAGCTCCAACACGTTCGGATGCTGAAATTCGCTCACAAGAAACAGAAGCGCGTCGTCGCGCTGCGGCGGCAAAAGGACGTTCGTCTACAATTCTAACAAGTGGCGAAACCGAAAATGCCGCAGTTGGTGGTAAGAAAACGCTTTTAGGCGAGTAAATTATGGTTGATACAGTTAGAACAAAAGCTGATCTTGTTAGCAATTTGTTTCAAGATGGGCAAGCAGCTAACAATATTACGGCAAACGATGTGCGTGATTTAATTGTAAGTCTGCAACCAAGTTTCGGTGAGTGTTCGATGCAGGGTAACAGTTCAGCGACAACAATAAGCGGCGCTGGCACTTATGTTAAAATAAATGGAACTACAGCGTTGTCTGGCAATGAATTGCTGTTTGATAACAATTCAACAAATACTGGAAGACTAAGATATATTGGCGCTCCGAATCGTGTTGTTATGTTTAGTGCGTCTTGCTCAGTGTCGGCTGCTTCAAACAATCAAGTGCTATCTTTTAAAGGTTGGCACTATGACACAAGTGGGTCTTCAGGCGCACTTATTGATGAAAGCCTTGTCACAAGAAAAGTAACAGCTTCAGGGGAACTAGGTGCTGTTGTCGTTCAAGGAAGTGCTTTGCTGAGTGTCAATGATTACCTTGAAATTCACGTTACAAATGAGACTTCAACAGCGGCAGTAACAGTTGCTGACTTTAACTTTCAAGCAACTGCACTTCCAACGGTTTAGGCAAAACAATGATTTCAAGAGAACAAGTTGTTCACCTGTGTAAACGTAAAGGCAAATTAAAGGCACAACGTGGAACTTGGGAAACACATTGGCAAGATTTAACTAACTTCATTCTACCAAATTCCGCTGATTTTAACTTGCGACGATCAAAAGGCGATAAACGTTCTACATTGATTTACGACAGCACGGGCGTTCACGCAAATGAAATGCTTGCTGCTGGTCTACATGGTATGCTTACAAACCCAGCGTCTAATTGGTTTAGCCTTAGACTTAAAAACGACAACAGCGAAGCGTCTGAACAAGCAGACGTAAAAGATTGGTTGGAAGATACAGCCGAAACAATATTGTCTGAACTCTCAGGGCCAGACGTTGCTTTTGCATCCCACATACACGAATACTATTTATCGCTTTGCTCAATTGGCACCGCTTGTATGTTTATCGGGGAACCCGCACAACGCGAAGGCATTAGTTTCCGAAGCATTCACATAGACGAAATTTTTGTTGCAGAAAACGCTGATGGTTTAATTGACACAGTGTTCCGCCAATTTAAAATGACAGTTCGGCAGATCGTGCAAAAATGGGGTGAGGATTCATTGTCCCCGCGCATCAAACGAATGTACGAAAAAAAGGAATACGACAAAGACGTTGAATTGTTGCATTGCGTGTATCCTCGTGAAGACATGACCAAAGGCAAAAAAGCTGCAACCATGTTGCCAATTGCTTCAGTCTACATTGACGAAAAAGATCAACACGTTCTTGCAGAAGGCGGCTTTGATGAAATGCCGTTTATGGTTTCCCGCTGGTCTAAAACCACGGGCGAAGTTTTTGGCAGAAGCCCCGGTCAAACAGCGCTGCCAGACATTAAAATGCTACAAGAGATGATGAAAACAACAATCAAGGCAGGGCAAAAAATTGTTGACCCGCCGTTGTTGGTTCCTGACGATGGTGTTCTTGGCCCTGTTAGAACAGTTCCGGGTGGACTAAATTATTACCGCGCATCTAGTGGTGCTAGAATTGAGCCTTTGTTGACAGGTGGAAACATTCCAATAAGTTTTCAAATGATGGAAGATATTCGTGGTCGTATACGGACAACGTTCTTCCTAGATCAACTACAATTCCAAGGTGGGCCGCAGATGACCGCAACGGAAGTCATTGAACGCACAGAGCGCACGTTGAGACTGCTTGGCCCCACCTTGGGACGTTTGCAGTCTGAGTTTCTTGGGCCAATGATTGAGCGTATCTTTGGCGTGTTATCTCGCGCAGATAGGCTCCCACCAGCTCCAGAAATAATTAGCGAGCAAGAACTAAAAATTGAATATGTTTCTCCATTGGCAAGAGCGCAAAGGCAAACGGAGACTCAGGGCATTATGAAAACGCTTGAATTTGTTGGCCCTATTGCCAGCATGGACCCACAAGCCGCGCAAATATTAAAAGGTGCTGAAACAGTTAGGCACATTGCAGAGCTAAACGGGATGCCACCAAAACTATTAAAATCAGATGATGATTTAATGGAAGAAGCTAAAGCACAACAACAAGCTCTAGCGGCACAGCAACAAATGCAACAAAGCGAGCAAATGGTAGATATGATGCAAAAAGGCGCAAACGTAGCAAAGACCGCAAAAGAGGCGGGTGTGCAGCTTGAATAAAAAGCCAAAAAACAAAATATCCAAAAACGATTTTAAACTTGTCTTCGGAACGAATGAAGGCAAACGAGTGTTATCCCATATTTGCCGTGAGTGCGGTGTTCTAAGACCTTCGTTTGTACCGGGAGAAGCGTTGGAGAATACTGCCTTTAATGAAGGCATGAGAAATGTTGCTTTAATGATTCTTACGGCACTTGACGAAACCCCGGAACGTTTTTTAGAACTTTCACAGGAGATAACCGAAAATGCCTGACGAAACCGCACCTGCCATTGATGCAGATAATGCGCCAGAAGTTAGCGAAACCCCAACAACAGAAACAGGAAATGACGATTGGCGTTCATCTTTGTCTGAAGACATTCGTGACGATCCAAGTTTTTCAAAGTTTAAAGATGTAAATGCTCTTGCGTCTTCTTATGTAAATTTACAAGGCCACCTTGGTAGAGACAAGATTGCTAAACCAGTAACCGATAGCGATTGGGATGGCGTGTATGAGTTTCTAGGCCGCCCTGAAAGCGCCGAAGAATATAATATTTCCTTGCCTGACGAACTTCCCGACCAAGTAAAGTCCCAGTTTAATGACGAAGCTCTATCGTCGTTTAAGCAAGAGGCGCATAAACTAGGATTAAACTCTCAACAGGTTAGCAGCTTAGTTGCTTGGCAAGCTGGCAATATGGGAACGCAATACGAAGCCTTAAATGAAATGCAAGGCAAATCCGTTGATGATGGGGAGCGTGCATTAAAAGAAGAATGGGGCCGTGCTTACGACCAGAACATTGACTTTGCTAAAAAAGCGTTTTCAGAATTTGGTGGTGATGCGCTTGCTGCCAAGATGGAATCTAGCGGGCTTGGCAACGATCCTGATGTATTGAAAGCCTTTGCAAATATTGCCAAATCAACAATGGCAGACAAAGACCTTGCTGGGCCTTCAACTAGCGCAAAAATGGCTTTGACTCCAGAAGAAGCCAAGACCGAAGCTGCAACTATTATGTCGCATCCTGCCTACCTTGATAGGAAGCACCCAGAACACACTGGGCTTGTTAAGAAGGTGCAAGGGCTATTCACGCAAGCGTATGGCGAATAGCATGGAAGAGGATGTCTTGAGGCTTCAGTGCCTTCAATTAGCACAGAGCGGATCACCAGAAAACAGCATAAAGGTAGCCCAACAATATTTTGATTGGATCGTTTCCAAGCCAAAGGATGTTGATCAACCAATGAAGCGAAAACGTAACAAAAACTCAGAAAAGGCATTTATTTAAAGTTTTTTTCATTTAGTTGGTAAGTTTTGTAAACCTGTTGCGTCTAACTACACATGAACGGACAAAACAAAGCGAATTGCACGGTGCCAGCGATAGCGGTTCCAAGCAATAAAAACAAAAAAACAACTTTTGAAAAGAAGTTTCCAAATTGGACAAGCCTCAACGACAAAGAGTTTATGCTGGCTTTAAAATCAATATTTACAGAAGATGAATTTAATTCACTCAAAAACTACTTGCTCAAATAACGTTTAAACCAATTAAGCCCCAGCTTTAAATAGCTGGGGTTTTTTTGGTATTTGCAAAAATAAAAAAACCATCTATACTGAAACAGCCTTTTAAAATAAATGGACAATTCCTATACAGGAACCCACGCAAGCAGAAAGGCAGCTTGGGCCGTCTTGGACGATAACCCCTATACATAACTGTTTTAATTCTTAAAGGAGTCTACCGTATGTCTATAAACGTCACTACGGCCTTCGTCGAACAGTACAGCGCTAACGTCCAGCATCTTGTTCAGCAAGATGGTTCTAAGTTGCGTGGTCTTGTACGAGAAGAAGCCGTTGTTGGAAAGAACGCATTTTTCGAGCAAATTGGGGCAACTGCTGCCCGCCGTCGCCCGTCGCGTCACTCCGACACTCCCAGAATCGACACTCCCCACTCAAGACGGCGCGTAAGCCTTGAGGACTTTGATTGGGCAGATTTGATCGATGATGAAGATAAAGTTCGTATGCTTATTGATCCAACTTCTCAATATGCTCAAGCCGCTGCTAAAGCAATGGGCAGGGCAATGGATGAAGTCTTGATTGATTCCGCACTTGGAACGGCATATACTGGTGTTTCTGGTTCAACGTCAACTGCCGCTCAAACTGCTTTGGGCGATCAAACGTCAAACATGAACTTAGCTTCATTATTGGCAATCAAAGATAACTTTGACAGCAACGACGTGCCAGACGAAGGCCGTGTCATTGTTTGCACATCTTCACAAATCAAGAGCTTGTTGAACACTACGGAAATCCAAAGCGCGGATTTCAACACGGTTCGCGCACTTGCTCGCGGTGAAGTAGATTCTTTCATGGGCTTTAAATTTATTTCCATCAATGGCACTCGTATTGATGGCACTAAACTTATCCCAGTTGCTTCAAGCAATCGTCGTTGTTTTGCATTCCAAGGCGATGGTCTGTTGCTTGGTGTTGGTAAAGATATGAATACAAAAATTTCAGAACGTGCTGATAAAAACTATGCGACTCAAGTCTTTTGCTCTATGAGCATTGGCGGGACTCGTATGGAAGAAGCTCGCGTTCTCGAAGTTCCGTGTTCTGAATAAGGAGGGTTGATAAATGACTGTTTTATATAGTGCAGAAATGAACGATCTCCTTGGGACTGTCCCAGCGAGTCTTCCTTCTGGTGGTGTTGTAGACGGTAACGTTCGCGTTAAACGTGCAACAATTACTCTTGCCTCACAAGCAACGTCTGACACAATCGTTATTGCAAAAGCCGCAGAAGGCGAGACGTTCTTGTATGGTGTTACTCAAGCAAGCGCTACACTTGGTAGCTCTGCAACAATTGCTATCGGAATCACGGGTGCCACTGGCAAATACCGTGCTGCCGCTACGCACACATCTACGGCACCAGTTGTCTTTGGGCTACAAGCTGCTTCGGTGACTTTAGCCGCTGGTGAAGAGATTTTCATTACAATTGCTTCCGCAGCTCTGCCGAGTTCTGGAACGTTTGTTGTAGATTTGTATTTCTCGAACACTTAATATGATTTAGTGCGGGGAGAGTTTCGGCTCTCCCCAATCTAACTAGGGGAAAATATGGCTACCTCCGAAGTTCAGATTGTAAACAATGCGCTGGTTAAAATCGGTGCAAACGCAATTATCTCATTAACTGAAAACAGCGAAGCGGCTAGAGCCGCTAATGTTATTTTTGAGCAAGTAAGAGATGCCAGCATTCGTGACCACATTTGGAATTTTGCAGTTACTCGCGTAGAACTGGCGCAAAACTCAACAGCCCCTGCCTTTGGCTTTGCGTTTCAATACAATTTACCTGCTAACTGCCTTCGTGTTCTTCAAATGGAAGACCCCAACATGGTCTACAAAATTGAAGGCAGGAAACTATTAACAGATGAAGGCGAAGCAAAACTTTTATATTTAGCTCGCGTTGAAGACGTTAACCTTTACGATCCAATGTTTGTAGAAGCGTTTTCTGCCCGGTTAGCCGCTGAGTTGTCTATCACGTTGTCAGAAAGCAACAGTTTATATCAGAACATGATGGAAATGTACCAGCGCAAATTACAAGACGCACGATCTGCCGACGCTCAAGAAAGTGGCGCATCTGAAGTCATTGCAGACACATGGCTAGACAGCAGAATTAACTACGCTGGGGGATTAACCGTAAGCGTTAACGGAACCGATTAATGCCGCGCTCCGCTCCTATATTTACGAACTTTACGGCTGGCGAACTTTCCCCGCGCCTTGAAGGTCGAGTTGATCTTGATAAATATAACAATGGATGCACAACGCTTGAAAATATGATTGTGCAAAAACATGGCCCAGCTTCACGCCGTGGGGGCTTTTATTTTTCATTTGAAGTTAAAGACAGCACAAAAAAGACGCGCATACTGCCGTTTGAATTTAGTGTTACGCAAGCCTACATTTTAGAGTTCGGCAATGAATACATAAGATTTTATAAAAACTATGGAATAATTAGCTCAGGCCCATTTGATGAAGTGTTTTCTCCAGAGTTTAATGGTGGTGGAGCATTTGAAGTTTCCAGCCCTTACCTTGAAAGCGAATTGTTTGAATTAGTTATTACACAATCAGCCGACATTTTATACATTGCACACCCAAACCATGAGCCGCGCACGCTTTCTCGTTTAAGTGATACCAACTGGTCTTTATCAACAATTGATTTTGTCGATGGGCCTTATGACGCAATAAATGCTACAGAAACAACACTTGGATTGTCAGCAACAAGTGGCAGCGTAACAGTTACAGCCTCAGCCGTTACGGGAATAAACAACGACACTGGGTTTCAAACGACAGACATTGGTCGTTATATGCGCTTTGAGGACGCTGCTAATAATTGGACATATTTAAAAATTACTGCCCGTGCAGACACGACTCACGTTACAGCAACTATTGAAGGCCCAGATGCTTCAGCAACTACAGCACAGACAGGATGGCGTTTAGGTGCGTTTTCAGAGACTACTGGCTACCCGGCTGTAGCAACTTTCTTTGAGCAACGTCTAGTGTGGGCTGCAACGCCCGACAGGCCGCAGTCTTTGTTCTTTTCTGTTTCCGCTGATTTTACAAACCACGCGCCAACAGATGCTGGTGGTGACGTTTTAGATGACAGCGGTTTTGTCTACACAATAGCAACCGACCAAGTAAACACAATTCGCTGGATGCGTGCTGGTAACGTTATGTCTGTTGGAACCGCTGGTGGCGAGTTTATTGTGTCACAAGGCGATACAAACAGCCCAATAAGCCCAACCAACACAAGAGTCGTGCGACAAACAACATTTGGCAGCGCCGCCGTTACGCCGCCTCTAGTTGGAAACGCTGTTTTATTTTTGCAACGTTCAAGTCGCAAGGTTCGAGAATATGTTTACCAATTTGAGACAGACGCATTTACTGCCCCTGATTTAGCTATTCTTGCTGAACACATTACAGAAGGTGGCGTTATTGAAATGGCCTACCAGCAGGAACCTGATACAATTCTTTGGATGGTAAGGTCAGATGGCGTATTGCTTGGAATGACTTATGCCCGGTCGCAAAAGGTCATTGGTTGGCATAGGCACGTAATAGGTGGAACTAACGCAAAGGTAGAAAGTGTTGCTGTGATTCCCAACCCAGAAGGCACAGCCGATGATCTATGGGCAGTAATACAACGCACAGTAAATGGCGTTTCAGTTAGGTACATTGAATTTCTAACGCAAGGTCTTCCAGAAGGTGGCACAACAACACAAGATGCAACATTCCTTGATAGTATGCTAACGTATACTGGAGGTGAAGTTTCTAGTGTTTTTGGACTTAGCCACCTTGAAGGACAAACCGTTTCCGTGTTAGCAGATGGAGCCGCGCACCCAGACAGGACAGTATCTAGCGGGTCTATTTCTTTAAATGACGTTTATTCAACTGTTCACGTCGGGTTTCCATACACATCAACTTTGCGGACAATGCGGGTAGAGGCTGGCGCAGCAGATGGCACGGCTCAAGGTAAGAAAAAACGAATTTCCCGTGTAACATATAGAATTTATAAAACTTTGGGGTTAAAGCATGGCCCGTCACCTGATAGATTAGACATTGTACCGTTTCGTTCTAGTGCTGATGAAATGGATACGGTGCCAGAATTGTTTACAGGGGACAAAGAAGTAGAATTTCCTAGAAATTGGGATAAAGATGGCTTTATAACACTAGTGCAAGACCAGCCATTACCGCTAACCGTTTTGGCTATTATGCCAGAACTAAATACAACAAAGGTGTAATATGTGCGTTGATCCAGTAACCATTGCAGCCCTAGGGCAGACTCTTGGCATGACAAGCCTATACTCAGTTGGTGCTGGAGGGGCTATATCGGCAGCAGGAGCAGCGCCAATGATTGCGGGCATTGGTTCTGCGGCTATGGCCGGTATGACAGGGCTACAAGTACTTGGTTCCTTCCAACAAGGCCAACAAATGCAACAGATGGGCGAGTACAATGCGGCAGTTGCTCGCAACCAAGCTATAGCGTCTCAACAAAAAGCAGATTTTGATTTGTCTCAGCATCGCCGACGTGCAGCACAATTTAAAGGTTCACAACGCGCTTCAATGGCTGCAACGGGTGGCGAACTTTTAGACATGCAAGACGTTATTGACATGACAGAAACAGATTTAGAGCTTGAAGCGTTAGGCATTCGGTATGGCGGGACTTTAAATCAACAAGCAGCACAACAACGTGGAACTTTAGCACGCCTTGAAGGCGATGTTGCAAAACGAAAAGCATTTGGCGAAGCAGGTAGCACGTTGCTAACTGGTGCCAAATCAGCGTTATTATAGGAAAGAAAAATGGCAATAGTTCCAACAGTTAAAAAAATAGCAACAATTCAAGAGAATACTGGTCAAGTTATGGCCCCAGTAGGTATTCTGGGTGATCCAATAGCTAAAGCTGTTGGAAAAGCGTCTTTGTCTGCTACACAAGGAATCGTGGAGGCTGGACAACGTATACAAAAAAGAGAGGATTTAATTGCTCGAACAGAAATATCAAATCAATATGAAGATCAAGAACTTAAAGAATATACAGCGTTTTTATCTACAGCAAATATCCGCGACTCTAAATCACTTGACGTTTATAATTTAGAACAAGAAAAAAGATTGCAAAACACTTTAACGTCGTATTCTGGAACGGCAGATCAACGGGCTAACCTTGAATCGACTTTGCGTGGTCGTCAAGGCGCATATATGCAACAACTAACGAGGAAATCGCTTGCGGCGCAGACATCTTTTATTTTAGACACTGCACAAAAGGAAATAGCCCCGATAGTTTCTTCTCTTACTAGCAATCCTACAAATTTTGTTGCCGCATTTGGGCAAGTAGATGGAATAATAGAAAAGTTCTCCAGTGGTCTTAGCGCTGAAGCTGAAAGAGATTTAAAAGATTCTTCCTATGCAATAGTTATGGATAATACTGTTGGCGGCCTTCTTCGCAGGGGTAAATGGAAAGAAGCAAATAAAATGCTTGAAGACAACCCACTTCTTTCTAAATTTTTACCTGAGTCAAAAAGAAAACAATATAACACCCAAATATCTAATTTTGCTACTGAAGAGAATAAATTACAAGTAGGAATGCAATCTAGAAAAGCAGTTATTGATGAATTAAGAGGCCAAGGACATAATATAGATCCAAGTCGAGCACTGAATTATGTTGTAGGTGAGAACGTTGCGGCAAAAAATTTAGGTAACGAAATAAATACAACTCTTAGAGCATTAGGTATTGATCCAAACACAGCGACTACAGCACAAAGAGCAGCAGTGAGTGGAATAAATTTACCGAAAACAAAAGAAGTTGATCCTAACAAAGATTATAGAACCGTACAAACTCCATCAGGCCCACAAATAAAGTTGACAGAACAAGGTACATTTAAAAGAACCAAACCATATATTGAACAAGCTGTTGATATTTCTGGAAAACTCGACACAGTCGATAGTTTATGGGCAGATTACCTAAGAGGAAACGAACTTTCAGGGCTTGGTTTGCTACAAACCTATTTAAAAATGATCGACGAGGGCGCTGTTGTTCGAGATAGTGATATTGCAATGGCAGAAAGAGCGTCACCAATTTATGAAACAATTGGAGCCGCACTTTCTAAATATAAAACAGAAGGCGCTCAAGCTGTAAGCAAATCAGTTCTTCAACAGGCTTATGCAGCGTCAGTAGCGTTTGGTCAAAAAGCTCTTGAACAAAGCAAAGGGTTTTTTGACGGTTATGAAAAGCAAACAGGATATTCAAAAGGCGTTTTAGGTCTTCCCGGAGACACATACAATAAAATATTTGAAACAGTTAGAACGATTCCAAATTTTAAGGTAAAAGACAAAAAGGAACCTTCCCCTTCTCAACAAAATTCAACTAGTGCAAAAAACCCAAAACCGGAAACTTCAACACCTAGGTATGAAATGGGTAAAGATGGAAACCCCAAAAGGGTAGAGGGGTAATTGGTTATGGCTGACCAAACTCTAGAGCCAAATGTTTCTAGCGGCAATATTGACGCTAATGAAATTGTAAGCACACTTTCGAATTTAATGTCTCAAGAAGAACAGCCTAGCGTTGTTCCACAAGAAGATACGTTCCCTATTCAGCCAAGCGAAACAGAACAACCTATAGAACCCTTCAACGAAGATGCTGCGTTGCCAATGCAAACGTCAATGCCTGCGCCATTAAATGATGAGCTTCCCAAATACAAAACAATATATTTTGAAGACAAAGCGTTTGAAGTTCCTGAAAAAGCTGATGAAACTTTTATCTTTCAAGCTATTAAAGATTACACAAGCACGCCAGAGTATGCTGCTAAAAAAGCTGCAACTGACCCTGCATTTGTTCAAACGATAGATACAGAAAGCGGCGCACCAATTTCCGTAAGTGTTGTCGTCGGGCCTTCTGGTGATTTATCTCAAGCGGAAAGGCTTGCCACATTAAAAAATTATTACCCTGATGCAACGTACTATGGAGAAGACAATTTCATATTTACAGACCCAGACACAAAAAAACTTACGCTTTACAACGCTCCCGGATTTGACATACGTGATGTATCTGAGTACGGAAAAGTAATAACCGAAACAGTAGGTGGCACATTAGGAGGAATAATGGGAGTCACATCAAGTTTAGCAACTGGGCCGGGAGCTGTTGTATCAGCCCCGACGCTTGGATTACTTGGTGTTGGTGTAGGTACAGAAATTGGCGCACGCCTTTTTGATACGACTATGGGTCTTTTTGCTGGTCGTGTAAGAACGCAAAAAACTGTAGTTGAAGAATTTACAGAAACAGGAGCGAAAATGGCTCTTGCTATAGGCGGTCAAAAAGCTGGCGAGCTTATTGCTGTCGGGGGGAAACGGGTTTTAATTGGTGGCAAACAATCTGCCGCTGATTTAGTAGCAAAATTTGGTGACCTTAATATTGATATTGTTGGGGCCGCTGTTGGTAGTAAGGGTATGCTCGGAAGAATGGGGGCCGGTTTTGAGCAAATGGCGGCGGCTGGCCCAATTATTCAAAAACAAGCTGAAAAAGTCATTGTTCAATTAGATGATGCGCTTGAACGCATTGGTTCAAAAATGGGCGTAATTAGAACCCCAGAACAAGCTGGTAAAGCACTAAAGGAATCAGCTATAGCCGCTGAAAAACGAGTTAAAGATAAATTTTCTCAAGAGTACACAGAAATTTTTGAAGAAATTGGGCCTGATAGCGTTGTTGAACGGCTACCTTCTGTGTTTGAAGAATTGCAACCATATTTAAGGCAAATTGCCGATTTACCAGCGGAAGCACAACCAGAAGGAAAAATATTAACTTTAGTTAAAAAATGGGGTGCTTTAAACGAGTATGCCGAAACTGGCAATCTAACATTTGCAATGCTTAGAGATTTGCGAACCAATCTGCGCGGGATAAAAAATTCATCTAAGAAATCAGGTACTTTGGGAGATTTTGACGAACTTGTTAATAATATATACAAAGGGCTAACGGCAGACCTTTCTGAAGCAGCAAGCAAAGCAAGCCCTAACCTTGGCAACAAACTTAAAGCACTTGATAAAAAAAGATTTGAGTTTGCCGACACAGCGCAGAAAACATTAGATAATATTAAAAAATATGATGCTGACAATGGCGCATTTCAATACATTTTAACTGCGGCGAAAGGCGGTGGAAAAGAGGGTTCAAAAGCGCTGCAACGTTTAAGAGAAAATTTTACGCCCGAAGAATGGGGTGATGTTGCTGCTTCAACATTGCATAGCCTTGGTCGTGAAAATGTTGGCGCTCAAGTTGGTCAAGGGGCAGAGTTTAGCGTTTCAACATTTATGAAAAGAATTGCAGAAATAAAGAAAAACGGCCCGGAAGCTATGGAGTCATTATTCGGCGGGACGCAATTTGCTGAAGTTGCTGATGATTTGTTAAAATTTGTTGATGTTGTTGGCTCGCTAAAGGAAGTAAAAAGATTCCAAAATGTAAGCAACACGGCTGGCGCATTGAATCAAATGGTATTTTGGGGTTCATTAGTTGATGCCGGAAGAAGCGTTGTGACAGGTAATATAGGTGAAGCTGCTCTTCTTGTCACTGGGACTGTAGTAGCCCCGGTTGTAGCGGCAAAACTGATGACTAATTCTGCTGTAGTAAAATGGCTTTCTACACCAGCTACAGAGATTTCAAAAGATGTTGTAGGCCACATGGGAAGGCTTGCTGCTCTTGCCGTTTCTGAGCCAGAAATACAAGAAGAAATTAGGCAATATTATAAGGCAATAAGATCATATACAGGCTATAATGAGGAAAATAACCAAGGAACAGCGAAATGACTATTTCTAGCACAGTAAACACAGTCTCCTACACAGGTAACGGCAGCACGACCGCTTTCCCGGTTAATTTTGTTTTCTTTGGCACAACTACAAGCGCAGAATTAGAAGTTGTTGAAGTTGTCATTGCAACGGGTGCAGAAACAGTTAGGACAAACGGCACTCATTTCACCGTTTCTGGCGGCTCTGGCACCACTGGCACGGTGACGGCTGCAACGGCTCCAGCTACAACAGTTAAATGGGTTATAAATAGAAAGACCACCCAACATCAAGAAACCGATTATGTAGAAAATGATCCATTCCCAGCCGAATCTCATGAAGAAGCTCTTGATAGATTAACAGCAACAAACCAAGAACAGGAACGTGCGCTAGGACGCACAGCGCAGCTACCTGACGGCTTTACAGGAACTTTTGACCCTACGCTCCCGACAACAATTACGGCTAACACAGCGCTTGTTATTAACGCTGACGCTGATGGGTTTGCTATTGGGCCAACTACGTCAGCAATTACTGCCGCACAAACGCAAGCAACAAATGCCGAGAACAGCGCATCAGCGGCTGCATCTTCTGCAAGTTCGGCGGCCACAATTCTTGATAATTTTGACGATAGGTATCTTGGTTCTAAAAGCAGTGATCCATCTGTTGATAATGATGGAGACGCTTTAGCAACAGGCGCTTTGTATTTTAACACTAGTGATAACGTGACGAAGGCTTACACTGGGTCTGCTTGGGTAAGAACTACGCCGACATCTACTGAGCAAGGTAAAATTAACACGGTAGCCGCAGACTTTGACGGTGATACAGATATTACATCCGTTGCCGATAATTTAACAAACATTACGTCTGTTGCAGACAATGCGAGTAATATCAACACGGTTGCGGCTGATGGTTCTGATATTGGAACTGTTGCTGGAATTGCGGCAAATGTTTCAACCGTTGCTGGTATCTCTGCAAATGTAACAACCGTTGCAGGCATTGCTGGTGACGTTTCCGCAGTAGCCGCGCAAGTAGTTGGTTATGACTTTTCGACAACAACGGCAATGGCTGACCCCGGTAACGGTAACGTAAGATTTAACAACGCAACATTAGCGTCAGTGTCGCAAATTGCAATCGATGATTTAGACAAGAACGGCGTAAACCAATCGGCCTACATTATCTTGTGGGATGATTCTACAAATACAATAAAAGGAAGTCTTGTTTTTAGAACCGCTGGTGGCGATGTTGCTACTTTTAACATAACAGGTTTGACAGACAATAGCGGGTGGTCGCAAATCGCTGTTACACACGTTGCTTCAAGCGGCACATTTTCAAACGGCGAAGACACATTCATTGGTTTTAATAGAGCTGGTGACAAAGGTGCTGATGGTGAAGGCGCTGGTGATCTTGTTGGCCCATCAGGAGCAAATGCAAATGCTATTCCTATATTCAACGGAACAACTGGCAAGTTATTAAAAGACAGCACGTTCACTATAACCGCTGCTGGTGGTGCATTAATTGATGATGCAAGTGCTGAAGCACAAAGAAACACTTTGTCTTTGGGTACAAGTAACTCA
>TARA_R110000765_G_scaffold238132_1_pt1 | contig 16828 bp, 32 predicted proteins | sample TARA_R110000765 | Tara Oceans TARA_R110000765 (sample SAMEA4398168) | marine metagenome | biome: Polar Biome; feature: [MES] marine water layer (ENVO:01000295) within the mesopelagic zone...; material: water (ENVO:00002006), including particulate matter (ENVO:01000060) such... | reverse complement strand
ATAGCAATTAACATTGCAAATACTACAATTGTTACTTCTGGTCAGAAAGTTGTTAGTAATGATGCTTTTGAAGGAGCACAAACTATTGACCCAATGTTTTTCCAACCACCAATGCACACAAATAAGGGTTATTCAATTACTATTGTTTTAAGTAGTGGAACTGCTCCTGTGTTGCCTTGGGAAATTACAACCTTTTAATTTTAAGGTAGAATAAGTGTTATGGCCCTTGGAAGTTATAATCGTTCACATCAAAGACAAAGTTATTATTATCACTTAGCTGATACCAAAATCTATATTAATGGGCTTGACTTTGAGTCCACTTTAGGAAACCTAACTCTAGTTACTTCTATTGAAGCTATATCTATAAATGGTTTGGATTTTGAAAGTACTCTTGGCAATCTAAATATAAGAACTAATATAAAGATTGATGGACTTGACTTCCTTTCTGCCGTTGGAAACGTAGATGTAACCGAAACATTCTCAAGATGTTATATTGGGCATGATGTTTCAAGCTTATTTCTAAGCAAAAATTTAAGTACAAATCCAAGTTCAATAGTTCGCAAATTCAGTTTTGCTAATAGCGAGTTTACTGACAGAGTAACCAAATTCCCAATAATAAAAAGGTCTTATCAAAATGTAACAGCACAAGGCTTTGTAATAGAAGTTGAAAATGCAAGTCAGTTAATGAATACGTTCATTGAAGATAGAACCAAATTTAAACAAGATGGAATGATTGAGTATGGATATCAAGCTACTGCAACCAGTGCTGATGTTATTTGTTTAGGTGGTGGCTCTTTACTTAAAGCTGATTATTCCAATAGCAAAACAAAGCTTACTTTCAAAAACAGAATGGACACATTAAGTAAAATTAAAGTTTCTACAGATACCACTTCAAAGACAGGAGTGAGTTATGTAGGCAGCGAATATAATCCTGCTGATATCGTTTGGGATATTTTAACTTCAACATCCTTTGGAGCTCAATTTAATACTGTTGCTTCATATACAAATGCACAAATACATTACGACTCTTGGTCACTATGGAAAACAAATCTTGCATCTGAAAATCTAACCCTCAATGGATTCTTTTCTGCTGGAGATAGTTATCAAAAAGTACTCCAGTCAATTGCAGAACTTACTGATTCAGCTATTTACGTTGAAGCTGATAATAGATTGTATTTTAGAAGAAATCTGGTTGGAGTTGAGAGCTTTGCAGGAACAATACTTGATTCAGATATTATTTCGATAACAGCAAAGGGAGAAGCTGAGGATATGTGCAACGAGTATGTTGTGCCAACCTCTTACACGATCACAAACAATACTTTAGTAAATACTCCACACGCAAGACTTGCACATAAAAACCAAGCTTCTATAAATAGCTTTGGATTGGTTAGCAAAGAGCCAACAACTAAGCTGGTCTGGTATACAAATAGTGCCAATGCAAATAACTTAGCTCAAAGAATTGTTTCCAGAAGAAGAGAGCCAGAGGTTGCTTTAAGTGTAAAAGTTCCTATCAAATACCTTCAACAACAACTGGGAGACCTTATGTATGTAACTGCAAACGAAGTTGGAATAGAAGCAGAGGCATATACATTAATCGCAGAAACAATTAACGTAGAGCAACAAACAATGGATTTAAGTCTATCTGTCGGTCATGGAATAGCAGTAGCAAACATGAGTGTCTTTACGTTAGGAGACACTACACTTGGAACTCTTGATAATACTGTAGGACTTCTGGCATAATATAATATGGGATTCACAAACTTAGTATTCACAACAGGTCAAAAAATAACGTCTACGATCTTGAACCAGCTTGATCAGAACTTTGATGCTTTAGCAGAAGGCGATGGATCAGCTCCAAGAGTTGTAAGACCAAGTAAATGGGTTCATACTTGTGGTTTATCTACTACAGATGGTGGGATTTATGCAAGTAAAGGCATAACGTCATTCACAAGAAATGATATTGGAGCTTATACAATAGTGTTTGACCAACCATTTAATGATGCAAATAAAGTTGGAGTCAACATGGGTTTTGTAGATAACGTAACATTGGGTGGAGATGGATGGTTAAGGATGGCAAATGTTAACACCTTAACAACTTCGGATTGCACATTTAGAGATAAAAGAGCAAGTACAGGCTCAACTTTGGCAGATGACAATGAAGGAATGTTGGTTACGTTCTGGGAGATTCCATAATGGCTTGGACAAATGTAGCCTTTACCTTTGGTTCAAAACTAGAGGCAGCAAAATTAAACCAAATACAAGCAAACTTTACTGCTCTTGCAGGGAAAGCTTCTGGAGCACCAACTTGGAGTGGTAGAGCCACAGCGATGGTTAGCTTTTCTTCGGATGGAACTATTTTAAAAGCTTTAGGAATAAGCTCTATAACACATGGAGCAACCGGCCAATATGTTTTAAATATGTCAGCAACTTTTTCAGTTGGTCTGCAAGTTCATTCAACAGCAAACACGACTAAGCGAAGTGTTCCATCTACAGTAATGCTTGGGTTTAATAAAAATGTAGCTTACTCAGACCCATCAGTAAGAGCTTTAAATGGAGCAAATGCACTAAGAGCAAATAGTGGAACTTTTCAATTGAGATTTAATGCAATGAATAATTCAGCACAAGCTTTAGAGGATGTAGACATGGGCCATGCCATATTTATAGAGAATGTAGAATGACTTGGACAGCACTAAGTTTTACGTCTGGTACTTTGTTGGTTGCTTCACAAATGAATGCACTGCAAAATAATTTTACAGCAGTTGCGTCAGCTCAGTCAGGAGCTCCTGTAATTGTAAATATTGCAAAGGCTTGGGTTACCTTTTCTCAAAGTGGAACAATTTATGATTCAGAAGGAGTGAGTTCAGTAAGTCGTTCACAACTTGGAGAATATACAGTTACTTGGACGACTCCATTTAGTAGTTATTATGCAATTTCATGGGGAGATAAAACAGGCTATAGCACATCTGACCCATCAGTTAGAAACTTCAGAGCTTTTACACAAAATAGTGGAAATGTACTAGTAACTTATTCTGCTGCTAACAACGTAAGTAATGCCAAAGAAGATATAGATGGAACTATTTCTGCTTGGCAAGTATAATAAAACATAACAAAGGAGACAAATATATGTGGATAATTTTAGAAAGATTAAAAGAGCCTAGCACTTACGCAGGACTTTCTGGTCTAATGATTGCCATCGGGCTTTCAACAGAACAATGGTCTGTGATCAGTACAGCAATAGCTGGAGTAGCTGGTATTGTAGCTATGATTTTGAAAGACAAAAAATAGTGAAATATCAACTTAAGATTTTCGATAATGAGCTAAATGTTTATTTAGAAGAAAAAATAGTAGAAGCAAGTTCTTCTTCAATAGCCAGGAAATTAGCTGACATACACTTTGAAAAATATTACTACAAACACAAAGATGTATCTTTGTCGATTACAGAGTTAAAAAATGATAAGTAAGATCGTAGTGATGCTGATTAATAATTTGCTCGGAAAGGCCACTGTTTTTTTTGTAGAGTATTTTAAAAAACGCAAGATAGCTAAATTAGAAAATCAAGTACGATCTTATGAAGACAAGGTCTTGATTTTAAAAAGAGAAAAAGAAACACAACTAAAAATTGAAAACTGGAAAGACAGATTGCGCAATAAAGAGAATGAATCTTTAGCAAAAGAGTTGAATAGGATTTTAAATGGGTAACAAACAGGGAAAACCATAGAAATGTGGCTTAAATCGATTTTAGATAGGCATATAGGCTTCCTAACTAAGAATAGGATACCTAGTATCATTCTTATTGCGTTTATCTGCATATCTTGCTCTAATTTGTCCTTTTCTAAGAAAGAATTACCAAAGAAACTAAAATATGACAAAGTTGAGTTTGAACCTTGTGCATATTCTGGAAGCGATTATCTTTGCATAACAAATAATGACGCAATCAAACTTACATTAAACTTAAAACAATGTCAGGAACAAAACAGCTTACTGAGGGAGATTAATGGAAACTGAAATAATGGCAATTGTTAGTCAAGCACCAGCACTAGCAATAGTGGTCTGGTTGATCATGAGACAAGAAAAAACAAATACACAAAAGAACGGAAATGGAAATGGAGCAAACCTAGAATTGGTTAGAGCCATATCTGGTTCAATGGAAAAATTAGCAGATGCTCAAGTGGAAGCAAATAGAATTCACGCACAAAGAGGTAGGAGTTTTGAAAAATGGGTAGACTTTCAACAAGCACAAATGTCAAAACCATTTCAGTCAAGAAACCAAGAGTAGATTGGAGTGAATATCTATACCAACAGATTATAGAGTTTGGTGGGATTCCTTTACCTGAATTAGAATACAAGTTTCATCCAACAAGAAGATGGAGATTTGACTTGGCTTTCTTAAAAGAAAAATTAGCATTAGAAATTGAAGGAGCGGTCTGGATTCAAGGTCGACACACTAGAGGGTCCGGGTTTGTAAAAGATATGGAGAAATATAATGAAGCCTGTTACTATGGGTGGAGACTTTTAAGGTTCACACCTAATGATGTCAAAACTTTAGTGGCATTAAAATTCTTAACTAAATATTTTATAGGAGATAAAGCAATTGAATGAATCAATGTTAGAGAAAGCTTTCTTAAAACTTTATGACGAATTTCTTAAACTGAATCTACATATACAAAAAACTAAAAAAACAGATATAATCATTAATAAGCAATTGACAGCTATTGTAAATGTATGCGAAGATATAGCAGAGCACTATTATTATGTTGAAATTAATAGAGTCAAAGAAGAAAGAACGAAAGAAGAGTCTCACTAAGACAGTCTTTATTTCTGATATACATATTCCATATCAAGATAAACCTGCTTTGTCTATGGCAATGCAAGTTATTAAAGATTTAAGATTAAAATCTCAAGACAATGTGATAATTGGTGGCGACCTAGTTGACTATTACCCAGTTTCAAACTTCAGTCCAGACCTGATGTCCTCAAATATTGAGGTAGAATTATTTGAAGCAGTTGAGTGGTTAAATAAACTGCGCAAGATCGTACCTAAATCCTCAATCTATTTCTTTCAAGGTAATCATGAAGAACGTATGCAAAGAAAAATTATGAGCTCTGCTAGTGCGTTAGCTCCGTTCCTAAAAAACAGATTAGCTATTAGGGAACTGTTAGAGTTTAGAAAGTTTGGAATAAGAGAAGTTAAAACTCCATTTACTTTAAACAAAAAACTTTACTTTTTACATGGTCATGAAAAGAAAGGATTTATTACTCCAAAGCACATAGCTAACGTAAATTTAATGTATTACAATCGCAATGTGATCGTAGGACATCATCATAGGTTTGACATGAGTATAACAACTCAACTGGATGGAAGCCTTTTGGGTGGTTGGGCAAATGGTTGTCTAGCTGATTTAAGCCTATTACCAGATGGACTATATTCTAGTTTTGATTCTACACAAAGAGGAATTACTGTTATTTATTCAAAACCTAACGGCTTTTTTTCAGTTGCTCAACATTTATTTATTCCTAATAAAGAAAAGGGTTATGAGTGCTTAGTAAACAATAAAGAATACATCTCAAATTAAAAACCTTTTACGATCGTGTGGACTTTTATCATATATCGTGTAGCTTGTTAAATAACACTTAAGGAGTAATTTATGAAAGAACAACTGGAAGAAGTTCTAAGAGAATATTGGTTTTCAGGAAAAAGTTATGCACAAATTGCAAGAGATTGTGGATATTCTCGGCAGTATATTCAACAAATATGTAGTAGAAAAACACCAGAGAATTTGGAGTTAAAAGCTAAATTTTATAATGAGTTTATGACTATCAAAGATGAGTTGCCTATTAACAAGAGAATAAAAATTGCTCGAATTATGCAGGGTAAAACACAATCGCAGCTAGCTAAAGAAGTGGGAATTAAACAATCTTATCTTTGTAATTTAGAAAACAGAGAAAGCAAGTCTTTTCACTACAAAACAATCCAGGATACTTTATGTATTTAGTTGACTTTTATAAAACCAAAATGATAAAGTAGATTATCAAAATACGCAGACAAAGGAGTTTGAGCTATGGAGAAAAAAAAAGCCAAACCAGAAACTCATATCGGCAGGATTGCAAGAACTAGCCCTTATGGTTTTCAACTAGAACAACACGTTGCAGACGAGAAGTGGATTAACTACGGCAACTACTTTGAAGGTAAAAAAGAATGGGAGGTAGGTCAGGAAGTAGAATGTGCAGTCAATGCGCTTGGAGACAAGATGTATCTAAACCAAATTGATTTATCAATTGATGCTAAAGACAAGCAAATTGATTCAGCAATGGGAGTTAAAGACGATTTTGATCTGGACGAGTTTAAGGACAATACAAAAAGACCTAGCCCAAATCAGTCAGAAAACCAAAAAAGACAAAGGTCAATTGTTAGGCAATCAAGTTTAAAGTCTGCAGTTGAGTTTGCTAAGGGTCAAGACCTTAAGTTGGAAGAAGTTTTTAACATCGCTGAAGCAATGTACGATTGGGTTGAGCAGGATGAAGTACCATTTTAAAGGAGACAAAAATGAAAGATAAACCTAATTACTATGCTGTTCTTATTGCAGAGGTGCGCTACGACCACGATCTTGGAAATTTTTCTAAACTACTTTATGCAGAGATATCTGCACTTTGTAACAAAGAGGGGTATTGCTGGGCGTCAAATAATTATTTTGCAGCTTTATATGAGGTTAAAGAGTTAACTGTAACAAGGGCTATTACACAGCTTGTAGAGCGAGGTTATTTGATTAGGGAACTTAACAATGTGGGCGGTCAGGATACAAAACGAATTTTACGATTGTCCATATCAGAAATGATAAGCCCTGTTATCAAAAATGATAGGGAGTTGGGTATCAAAAATGATACACATAATACTATAAACTTAGATAATATTAAAACTAATAAAAGTATTACCATAAAATTAGGTTTTGATATTTTTTGGAAAGGACTAAAAGGTAGAAAGTTAAATAAGCCTGATGCAAAAAGAGCTTATGAAAGAATAGGTACAAAGCTATGTCCTGAAGATTTAGTAAAGAGGTTCAACAATTTATTTATAAGTAGAGAAGAAAAATTTATTCCTTATCCTGCGAAGTGGTTGAGGAATGAGGGATGGAATGATGAAACGTCTATTGAAAAAGTTAATGGAGATATTGTCTTTCGCAATAAAGAAGGATATATTGTTTCCGAAGACGAATATAATCAATCGAGATAAACCATACTGGGTTTATTCAAATAAAATTAAAACGATAGAGAGGAGGTTAAAATGACCAAGGAACTGGAAAATGTTTTGAAAGAATCAGAAATGAACAGTTTTATAATTTACTATGCTTTAGCACAGTATGCTTCACGTTTTGCTAACGACAAAGACCTACCAAAGTTTGCAGACGGATTAATAAAACTTATAGACAAGTACGAAGCTAAGACTTCGGCTATTCTGATTAAAAAAAACTTAACAGGCGGCAACTATGAATAGTGAGTTATCCAAAAACGTTTACGATCTTGTAAGGGACTTAAAAAACATTGACATCTCAATTCTTAAAGGTCGACTGGAAAGAGGGAATATTCTTCAAAGAATAAAAACAGGGAAGGCATATATCAACTATGATTCTTATTGTAGCACTTGGCATGAGTTCCTAGAAGCTGTTCACTTGAATAGAGAAACGGCACGACAAGATATGGAAATCTATAATGAGTTTTCCTATTTTGTTTTAGAACAATCAGCAGAAAATTTAAGACAAACATCTTATGAAAGACTGGTTAGACTTCTGCCGATAGTAAAGAAAGACCCAGAGAAGAAACGAGAGCTTTTTGAAATGGCTACCAGATCAAACAGAGCTGACTTTGATAATAACGTAAGAGAACTTAAGGGTCTGGTCGCAACCGATAGTTGCGAAAACTGTATGCAAGAGTTTATTGTTCTTCACAAGTGCAAGTGCTGTGGTTTGACAATAAAAAAGTAAAATTATTTTGCCTTGTAAGCTACTGAAATCATTAACAAATAAAAAATACTTTCAGAAATGTGTTGACAAATATAACACAATACCTTATATTTATAAATGTAAAGGGAATAAGAACAGATAAGAAACTAGCCAGACACCCTTTTAGCCTTGATTGGCGAATCCAGAAACCCAAACAAACTAGACGAGGTTTTTGAACGGGGAGCACCCAAGCTGAGATGTCAACAGGCTCAGAGCAATATACACTAAATAACAAACTCAAAATGTCTTTAGATGGACTGCATTTAAAGAAAAGACAATGACTTGGCAAAGTTGAAATATTTGACTCCTACTTATCGTAGGTACATCAGTCGGCTACTAGGTTTTATAAAGGGCAATGAGGAAGGAACTTTAATCTTTCCAAGACTTGCTGCCACATTAAGACTGACCCAAGAGTATGTATGTTTTTATTGGTCTTCGAAAGCCATGAGAAACAAAAAAAGTGAAAGGAAGCCTGAGGGTAAATCCTACTGCTCCATACGTTCATTAAAGTTAATAGAGTTTTGAAGTTCAAGGTAGTGCTTGAATTACAAAGCTACATAAGCAAAGCTTTTAAATAGGTAACTAGCACGATAGCGAAGTCGACCATTTCAAAAAGAGAAGTCAAGAGTCGATGTAGGTAATCAAAGCAATGGAAGAGATTCAATATAAAAGTTCACTACTTTAAATGAAGGCTCACATCTTTGGTTGTGTAAGCAATGCAAAAACTATTAACCAGTCCTTCTAAGGACATTTTGAGAATCATAACAACAAGGAGAAAAAAATGAGCATAGACAATGCATTTAAGTTAAAAGCTACGGGATCAGTTATTTCTGTAGAACTACATCAAGACATAAGAACAATTCATGTTCTAGCTGATGGAGAAATTGTTTACAGTCAAATGTTTAGTACAGTAGGAATGGCAAAAGCAGTTGCAAAGTTTCTAGGTGTAAAAGAAATTTTGTACATTCGAACCATGAGGTCTCGTCTAAATGTAGATGGTAGCAAAAGAGGGTATGATTACCCAAGAAAAAAAGGCGAAGAAAGAGGAGCTATTAAGGACATAGTTCAGCAACTTAAGAGAGAAGAATAAGAGAAATATAAGAAGTGTATATTGCTTAGAGCTTTACAAATATCAGTAAAGGGTTTACCTTTATATAAGATAGAATTTTCCAGACATCTGGAAATTCGAGGAGATTAAAATGAAGAAGTTTATAATAGTAAAAAGAATAAAGGATTACGAAGATGCTGATTACCACATAGTCGGCACTTCAGATTCAAAAGAAGAAGCAGAAGCACAAAGAGATTTGTGGAACAGGATCAAAGCTCAAGAAGAGTACAGCTTTTATGTCTTTCGCTTTTGGAATTCTAATTTGGAAATAGAGGTGGATGATAATGAAAATGGGTAAAAATTTAAGAAAAGAATTAATTAACTTGGTTGATCAATATGACCTAACAATCTTTGAACGTGCAAGGATACTATACCAAGCTAAGGGATTATGGAAAAGGTTTATTATTTGCGATAATGTCAAACAAACAAATTATTTATCAATAATTTTAAATCAAGTAAAAAAAGATTGTTTGGAAACGGAAACAAAATGAGTGATTGGGGAGATAGAATAGTTGATTGGAAAATCAAGTTATTAATGAAGATAATGACTAGGTGTTTAATAGTTCAAGCCAACCATAAGTCTATGATGCTTAATGTAACTGAGACTGATGCTATTGTGCCAGATGAACTAATCCATCAAGGTATAGCTGAATTTGGTGCAGAGTTGGAGCAACTTTTGAAAGAAGAAATCCCTGATGGTCTTGATCAAGAAATGACAAAAATAAAAGAGGAGAGAAAAAGTGCACCAATATTTGAAAGAAAATACAAAAACTAAAAAAACTACGTCAAGAAGAAGCCATGCAGGAGTTGGCTTTTTTGCTATAGCAAGAGAAGAAAGACTTGCTAAAAAAAAGGAGAAACAAGATGCAAAGTCCAGACCTAGACGCAAATAAAGAAAATTTTATTGAAGACATTAAAGACATAATGTACTCATCTTTAAAAAAGGATAAAAAAACTTGGGCTAGTGGTAAAGACTTAGACTTGCTTGTAGAAAATATTTGCGACCAATACGATAGTGGCCCTAATGCCCTTCAAGACCTTTGGGAGAATGAGTTGACAGCTAGTGAAGCTAGTGAGAAACTTATAGAATACTACGATGAATTCTGGGATGAAGAAAAGAACTCCGGAGAATTAGAATTATAGCAGTGAGTTCTTCATTATCTCATTGCGAAACGAGGGCGAGGCTCTCTCCAAGAACTTGCCCTCACACATTTGCAGAGATATCTGGAGTAATATGAAGATATTTTTAGGAGACTTACTAAGACCAATTGACTGTGAAATTGTTTCTTACAAGGAGCTACAAAAATTAAATGATGGAAAACAAGATGTATGTGGCTTATATTCTAGTGAAGACAATAAAATTTATATCACTAACGATTCTCCTGTTCCTAGCCTTGATATTTTGTTGCATGAACTCAGTCATGCGATTATTGATGAGCAAAAGACGTTAAGGTCTGAAGAGCACAAAGCAGATATACTTTCAATCCGGATAAAGAACTTACTAAAGCAAAGGAGCAAGATTTATGTTTTTACCAAATGAAGACTTCATTAAAACCTATTCGCTTGAATATCTTGACTACATGAGAGAACAATCTTGTTGCGTAACAGGAAGAGAAGCAGACGTGCATCACTTGGAAGCAATCGGTGCTGACCACAATAGGAAGAAAGCAAACCAAAAACATTTCACAATTATTCCACTTACAAGAGAACTACATACGGAAGTCCACCAGATAGGATTAAACAAGTTCCAAGAAAAGTATAGAGTTCAACTTTGGCAAGAAGCATATTATTATTTTGCTAGGTGGTTGCTGATAAGGCTAGATAAAGGTAAAAATGAATGATAAAAATTAGAACTACAGGGACCCGGGTTTATTACTATGATTTTACCTTAGAGATTGATGACAAAGAGCTTAAAGATGATGAGGCATTCGAGCTAGCCGCAGAACATTACTATAAAAATAGCCCACCAGTAATCAAGACTGACAGATTTAATATTGATTCAATAGAAGTTCAATACGAAGATGAAGAGGAGACCTATGAATAAATTAGAATTTAGGATTCATGTAGATGAAGAGAATTATGATGATTGGTATGAAAGAACGTCTATAGGATCGTGTGAGGTTTTAAAAGACATCGAATATAACCTGGAAATGATTGATGTGATTAGTATTCCTAAGCTTTTAAATGAATCCTTTGAAGATTACCAGAAAAGAGCTTTTACTGTTTACGATCACACACGATGTTTTTATAGAGAAGATAACCCGATACCAATGTTTTTTGAATTAAGGTTATACGATCAAGAAACAGCAGATTATCTCGACTGGGATATGGCTGAGAATAAGCCCTCTAATTAAGGCTACCTTGTACCCATATTAAAGAAACAAACCCAGTACAGACGATCTGTGCGCTTAGAATTTTTACCTTTACAAACCTTTACACCTCATTTACCCTCTTTTGTAATGATTGCTAACAATTACAGTTATATAGCGATACGATCGTTGACAAAACTTTACACGAAAGCCCAAAGGAGCTTCTATGGAAATAATACTTCAAGACCTTGATGACTTAATACCCTACATTCGTAATCCAAGAAAGAATCAAAGTATCCAAAAGGTAGCCGTATCAATTAAAGAGTTTGGCTTCAGACAACCAATTGTGGTTGATAAAAAATTAAACATAATAGCCGGTCATACAAGGTACCAGGCAAGTAAGCTGCTAGGTCTTAAAAAAGTTCCTATTCATATAGCTAAGGAACTAAGCGCAGCACAGATTGCAGCATACAGAATTGCAGATAATAGAGTGGCCCAAGATAGTGAGTGGGACATTGGATTACTAAATACAGAGTTTACTGACCTATTAGATATGAACTACGATCTGGAACTGTTAGGCTTTGATTCTAAAGAACTTGAAGACCTTGTAGTAGACAAAGACAATAAAGATTTAGCTGACGAAGATACCACACTTCCAACACCAGAAGTCTGTTCTAGTTGTGGGCAGAGCTTGTTAAAGACTAGTAAGGAGTTATAGTTAAAGTATGAAAGCAAGTAAAGAACAAATATTAGTAGCAATAAGAAAAGGGAAAGGAATAGTAACCTCTGTTTGTCAACAACTAGGCATTAGTAGACAAGCTTTCTATCTCCGGGCAAACAAAGATGAAGAGATATTCGAAGCATTACAAGAGGCAAGAGAAGAGATAATTGACTTTGCAGAAACTAAACTTATTCAACTTATCGGAGACGGAAATGCTAATGCTATATTCTTCTACCTGAAAACAGTAGGTAAAGGCAGAGGATACATAGAGAAACAAGAGATTGAACAAACTTCTAAAACTATCAACATAATTGAAGTACCACAGATTGATGCCTCAGAGCCAACAATAGATGAGATACGAGAAAAACCCGAACACTAAAGTAATCTGGAAGCCTACTAAGAAACAATTAGAGTTCTTAAAGGCAGGAAGTATATTCGAGGTTGCATATTTAGGTGGAGCTGGTAGTGGTAAATCCTCAGTCCTGTTGATTGATGCCTGCCGCCAGATGAATTATCCTGATGCAAAAGCAGTCATCTTTAGAAGAACAACAAAAGAACTTCAGCAACTAATTGATTACTCACAACAAATCTATAGGAAACTTGGCGCAATCTTTCAAGTGCAAAAAGCCGTCTGGGTATTCCCATCAGGTGGAAAGATATTCTTTTCTCACATGGAAAGTCCACAAGATAAACATCAGCATGATGGACAAGAGTACAATTCAGGAATCTACTTTGATGAAATTACTCACTTTGAAGAGGATATGTATCTTTACCTGCATACTAGATGCCGGTCTACTAATCCTAAATTAATACCTAGAGTTAGATGTACTGGAACTCCAGTCGGGAAAAACCTAGACTGGGTCAGAAAGAGGTTCATTGAGCAAGGACCTTACAAGATCGTAAAGGATCGTGAGACAGAATTATCACGTCTATATATTCCTGCGACCTTAGATGACAATCCACATCTAACAATTGCTGACCCGTTATATGAAAAAAGACTTAAGCAACAAGGAGACAATATTTTCCAAGCTTTAAGATATGGAGATTGGTCTGTTATAGATGGAGTAGCTTTCCCAGAAGTCAACGATCAGATGCACTTGATAGATTCCTATACACCTAACAGTAGCGATATTATAATTCGTGGATTCGATTGGGGCTTTACTGCGCCATTCGCTACGATCTGGATAGCAATAAATTATGATAACGAAATGATTTGCTTTAAGGAATGGATAGGAACTAAGGACGGCACAAATAAAGGATTGATGATGGGTGCAGACGAAGTAGGTAAAACAATTTTTGATATTGAAAAGCAACATGGACTTCACATATCTTATGGAGCTTCAGACCCAGCTTGTTGGGGAAAACAAAATGAGGGAGAATCTATAGGAGAGATATTGGAAAACTGTGGTCTTTATATGGATAGAGCTAAAAATAATAGGACTGCTGGTAAGCAGCAAATGCACATGAGATTGAGAGTCAACGAATACAGCAAGAAACCAAAACTGTTCTTTACAAAAGATTGCCCAATCACTTACAGATCGTTGCGAGAAATACAAACTGATAGAAAGAATCCAGAAGCTTACGATACATCAGGCTTTGACCATGCTGTAGATGCTTTGCGATATGCTATTATGGAAAGAACTATGGGAACAAATATAAATCAGGAAGAGCCTGAGACTCAAGGACAAACAGAAACAAGCATCCAAGAATTTTAATGATAGATAATAAATATAGAGTATTAGATTTGTTTAGCGGCATAGGTGGTTTTAGTTTAGGGCTAGAAGCTACCGGCCATTTTGAAACAATAGCTTTTGTTGAAAAAGACAAATTTTGCCAAAAGGTATTACAAAAGAATTTTAAGAACATACCAATAATGGAGGATATAAGAAATGTTAAAGGACACATATATCAAGCAGACGTCATCACAGGAGGATTCCCTTGCCAACCATTCTCAACAGCAGGGAAAAGAAAAGGAACAGATGACGACAGATATCTCTGGGATGAAACTATTAGAGTCATCCGAGAGTGCAAACCCAGATGGTTCATTGGGGAAAATGTTGAAGGTATTATTAACATCCAAGACGGCATGGTACTCAGACAGGTGCAAGACGATCTGGAAAGAGAAGGTTTCGAAGTCAGGTGTCTTATTATTCCAGCTTCTGGCATCGGTGGTTGGCATCAAAGAAAGAGGGTCTGGATTATTGCCTACTCCGACTTGTGTAGAGAGCGAACACCCACAAATGATACCAGTAAAGAGAGGCAACACAATTCGAAGACTAAGCAAGGACGGGATTTCAGCTTACAGTCTGAACCTAGCCGATACGATGAGGATGTACCCGACTCCAGTAACTCAGGAAACAAACGAACCAATCGAAAAATGGATAGCGAGAGCAAAGGTAAAAAAAGAACAGGGAATAAATCTTCAGTTCAAACTTTCTCATCATGTTCAGATGTACCCAACTCCAACAGTAGGTTGCGAGGAAGGAGGAGAACAATCGAGCAGAGTGGAGAGAACAAAATCTGGAAGTTTTATTCTAAGGAAGAAGAACAAGCCAGAGTCAACATTCGGGGCAAAACTATCGGACACAATGTTGTACCTAGAGAAGAAGATGTATCCAACACCAGCACAATTCGAAGACCGAACATTACCACAGACAACACACAAGATGGACAAAAAGAATTTTCAAAAGAAGATGTCAAACTTAGCATCAAGAGTTCGTTATCAAGCAATGTACCCAACACCAACACAGAGGGATTACAAAGACACAACAATAAGCAAGACCCATCAAAACAGAAACTCGGACTCATTGCCAATAACGATGATGAAGAAAGGGAAACTTGGTGGCAAACTGAATCCAGAATTTGTGGAGTTCCTAATGGGGTATCCTATGAACTGGACAAAGATAGAGCCAGACGAGTAAAAGCTTTAGGTAATTCTATAGTGCCGCAAATAGTTTATGAGATAGGAAAAGCCATAGCGAGTACAAAGTAATAAACCTTATACGATCCTGTAGCCTTTTTTTAGAGGGCTTATTTTAGCCTTTGTTTATAGGGTCTTAAAATAAACTTGTCATAATCACTTGACATATATACTACATAGTCCATACTTTACTTATCATGAAGAACAAAGGAGAAACGAAAATGGAAGAACAAGTAAGGAAGTTTTGGGAAGATTACAATAAGGTTAAAGTTGGGGCTATTAAATTAGTTCACGAAAGATTAAATGGCAAACAACCACCAATTTATTTTGCTTGTAACTTGGTTTCTATAATCCCATCAAAAGGTGGAATTAGTAAATGTGAGTTTATGAAACTTAGTTATAAAATGGGTTATGTCCAAAAAAGATTTGGAATGGAAAAAACTCATTACATTGTTAAAAGTAATTATGACACAGAAGATGATTCAGCTTTTGTTATGAGCAGAGTAAATGATGCTTTGGCTACACACTTACAAAAGCAAACTAAATGCTGGGTAGAATCAGAAGAAATTTTAACTTAAAAAATCAGGGTCTGGCAGTACCTTAAACTGCCATCTCATGGAGAGAGGAGACAAAAATGGAAGAACAAACATTTAATTTAATCGGAAAGGCAATAGGGTTAGCAAGTTTATTCCCTTTCTACAGATTACTACTAGAAGAACTTACAGGAGGGTCTAGGTAAATCCTAATCCAAAAAACCCTACCAGATCCTGTAGCATAATATATAATTACTGTGGGATGGTATCGGACTTCCTTTCCGAACTTAGCCATCCCTCTTGCTAAAGATAAAAGATTGATTTAAACTTAAAAGCAAATGGCTATATCAGAAACACTTGCAGCACTACAACAAAATTTCGCAGAAACCAAACCAGACATGAAAGAAATAGCGAGTTCGGAAGACAACCTTTATCTAAAAGGTACAATCATTCCTTACAATCCAGATACCTTGTTGGGTAGAAAAGGATTCCCAATATACGACCAGATGAGAATTGATGACCAAGTTAAAGCTTGTCTTACATTAAAGAAGTTCGCAACATTAGCACCTAACTACGAAATAATTCCTGCATCAAATGATGAGCAGGACATTGAGGTAGCTGACTTTGTAACTTACTGCTTTGAAAAAATGCAGGGAAGCATGATAGATAATGTTTTGGAAATCATGACCGCACTTGATTATGGATACTCAATAACTGAAATAAACTACAAGACTTTTACCTCTGGAAAATATGATGGCAAGATAGGACTTGCTAATCTAAAAACTAAACAACCTTATTACTACAGATTCGCAGTTGATGAATATGCTAATTTGCTTAAAGATGGAATAGTTTATGATAGAGGTGGAGCTGAAGATTATTATCCGACATCTAAATTCTTAATCTTTAGTTACCAAAAAGAATTTGGCAATCACTACGGCACTTCAGATTTAAGACCGGCTTATCGAGGTTATTGGAGCAAGGATGTTCTAATTAAGATGTGGAATATTTATTTAGAAAGGTTTGCTAATCCGACTGTGGTTGGTAAGTACAAAAGTAACGATCCATCAGGAAGAACAAATCTTAGAAATATTCTGGACAACTTAACAGCTAAAACTTCAATCACACACAGAATGGATGAATTTGATATTGGACTATTAGAGTCAAACAGGGCATCTACTAATGACTTCAATACTGCCCTAAACTTCTATAATAAGTCGATAGCTCGTTCAATCTTGATCCCAGA
>TARA_R110000765_G_scaffold62780_2_pt1 | contig 16961 bp, 10 predicted proteins | sample TARA_R110000765 | Tara Oceans TARA_R110000765 (sample SAMEA4398168) | marine metagenome | biome: Polar Biome; feature: [MES] marine water layer (ENVO:01000295) within the mesopelagic zone...; material: water (ENVO:00002006), including particulate matter (ENVO:01000060) such as...... | reverse complement strand
GCAGTGCTCTTAGCGGAAAATCTATTTTTGTTCATCTCCCTATTATCGAAGCGTAGACAATTTATTCGCCAGTGAGTATGAAAAATCGCTAACAAGGTTTACGTAATAAAATGCAGGCGAGTTACTAGCCTGTAAACCACTCGTTAGGGTCAAGTAAGTAACACTGTTTGAATTGTTCATACAACTTGGGATGGCGATGGGCAAGTTGATGTGGCTTTTCGAAGAAGGTTTCTGTTACCACGGCAAAAAACTCAGCGGGGGATGTGGCACCATAACTATCAATCACATCGTTGGCTCCATCGGCGAGTTTTTGCTGTTGCAGTATAAATTCAGCATTTAACACTTCTGACCACTGTTTATATTGCTCAGGGGTGGGCAACATTGGTAAGCCATCCATCGCGGCATTTTCTTCATCTAATTTATGGGCAAACTCATGCATTACTACATTGTGTCCGTCGCGACTGTCACGTGCCCCTTGCAAAACGTGATCCCATGCCAAAATAACCGGACCTCGCTGCCATGACTCGCCTGCGCGAGTACTGGTCGCGGTCACCTGCAACATACCGTCTCTGTGCGTGCTATTTGCCACATAAGTTTCTGGGTAAACCAAAATGCTACGAAAACCGGGGTAGTAATTGCCAGGGCGATTGAGGATTAACAAGCATGCTTGAGCGGCAATTAATACACGAACGGTGTCCGTTACTTCAAAATCGCCACGACCGATAATGTCTTTTTCAGCTAAAAAGACCTGCATATGTCCCGTCAATCTACGCTGCAAATCGCTGGGTAAGCGAGAATACAAAGGAAATTTAGTCTGTAATATATGAACATACTCGTCAGGCAATGGCTGAGCTTGCAGTTTGATACGCTTTAACTCACGTAATTTTATCTTGCGCTTATCGAAATAAAACCACCCCAGCATAATCAAAATAGGCAAACTCAGTAAAAAGTAAATCAGGTTTTGGCGCATAGCGACTCTGTTGGTGAGGTGACGTCAGCTTCCAGTTTAGCAAGTAATGATCCTCGCGGCTTGAACAAGTTAAAGTTAACTAGGAATGCTTGTATTTTAACCTTAGTTATTGGAAATAGCCCGCTAGTGGTTTTTACTCTTACATTTCTGGTGTTAGTCGATTGTTCTCAGAGAAATTAAACATTATTAAAATAATTGCTGAAGTTTATCGATGGCAGTAGCGGAAAAACGTTAGGTATTGCTCTTAAACACTAGACCTTAATAAAAAATATAACGTGTGAGGATTTTATGAGATTTTGTAATCTAATTTTTGGCCTTTTAGTGGCATTTGGATTATCGCCAGTAGTACAGGCTCAAAGTTTTGCCAAATATAGTGATGACTTTCCTGAAACGGTTAAAACGATGTACCACATTCCAGTATCAATGCTAGATGGAGTTGATCTAGCGACCGACGTATACCTCCCTAAGGAAACAGGCACTTATCCAACTCTTTTAATAAGGGATATATATACTAACGGCTCTGCAGCAGGGCGACAAAAGTACGCTAAATTCGCAACCTCGAATGGTTATGCTCTTGTTTTTCAGTCTGTGCGTGGTCGGTATGATTCGGATGGGAAGTGGTATCCTTATTTTCAAGAAATAAATGACGGTGACGACACGCTTAATTGGATAGCAGAGCAAACTTGGTCTGACGGTAAAGTGGGTATGTTTGGTTCTTCTTATTTAGCTTCGGTTCAGTGGCTTGCTGCAGTTAATCGTAATCCTGCATTGGTGGCAATAGCACCAGCTGTAAGCCCTGGGAATTATTATCGTGATGTAGCATATCCAGGAGGCGCTTTTTCATTGCTGTCTCGTGCGAGTTGGGGAATCGGGTTAGTGGGTAGTAAAACAAACATGTCGTTCCCTGTCGATTGGGTTAAAGAGATTGAACACCTTCCGCTTAATACATTGGCTGAAAACGTTGGCTTTAATGTTAAACATTTTCAAGATTGGATCGAGCACCCGTCGGATGATGCATATTGGAAACCATTGAACTTGGAAGCACGAGCTAATGAAATGGCCGTGCCTGCGATGAATATCGGTGGATGGTACGATGTTTTCTTACGAAGCACTATTGGTAGCTACAAAACAATGACCGAAGAAGCCGCAACTGAAACAGCAAGAAAAGGACAACGTCTTGTTATTGGACCGTGGCCTCATGGATGGAACCAGCAAACGAAAATTGGGGATATGCAGCTTGGTGACAACTCCCTTATAGATGCACCCGCAATGCTGCTTGAATGGTTTAATTATTGGATGAAAGGCGCTGCTAAGCCGAGTGGTCTAAAAGAAGGTGAGGCTCCAGTCAGAATCTATGTGATGGGAGAAAATGTTTGGCGGGATGAACAGGAATGGCCGTTAGCGAGAACTACGTATCGCCCATTCTATATTCATGCTGACAACACACTTTCTGCAGAGGCCTCAACGGCTAAGTCAGCCAGCATGAAATATGACTATGACCCCGCTGACCCTGTACCGACGTTGGGCGGAAATATTATGTCAGCTAAGTTGCGTGGTCCTTTTGATCAAAAGCCGCTAGATGGACGGGAAGATATCCTGCGCTTTGTGACCGAACCATTTACCCAAGTAACCGAAATTACAGGCCCGATTAGTGCTGAAATATATGCTTCAAGTAGTGCTCCTGATACAGACTTTATGGCTAAGTTAATTATTGTTAAACCTGATGGAACTGCCTTGAATCTTGTCGATGGCGTTATTCGTGCTCGATATAGAGAAGGTTTTGATAAGCCTAAGCTGATCGAGCCAGGCAAGGTTTACAAGTACGACATTGATATGTGGGCAACCAGTTATAAATTATCACCTGGCGACCGTATAAGAGTTGATATTACCAGTAGTAATTTTCCTAGGTTAGCTAGAAACCTAAACACGGGAGCTGATTTTGCAAAGACATCTGAAATGAAAATAGCGAATCAGACCATTCATATGAGCAAAAAATATCCTTCAAAAATAGTATTACCAATCGTTCCATAACGAGAGCGAAGTAAAGCAGTTCGGTGATGTGTGAGTGGCCCTGCGGCTCACTCACACTTTTCAGTTTACCAGTTAGGGTTTATATAAATTCAGTAGATATATAGTCGCCTTATTGAAAATACCTAATCTTAAGTACTTGTTATTTCATTCGCTTTTCTCGCCTAGTGTTTGACTTGTATCAGCGCTAACATAATCAAAAAAGAATGCTGAGTGTCTGCGTAATGACCAATTGAGTAAAGGGATTACAAATAGCGAGTATCTGCTTCTAACAACTACCATAACATTGCTGCAGTGACAGATATAACCCACTCTTGAAGTCTTCAATATCGATAGCCATCGCATTAAGTCTTATGCAATGAAAGCATCTAAAAGGTGTCGCCGACACACTGGGTGTCCTAATATCGTTAGGACGGTTGGAATTGTTGTTATATAAGAGATTGGCGCTAAAATACTAGATTAAGCAACATATGTGTCGGTGTCTGCTTAAAACTTTTAGCGATAAATAATATTGTCGAAAAAAGCTATTACGGCTGGGGATTGAAAATTTTTTTTTCAATGTGAACCCACAAATCTACAAATTATTTTGAATGAACGATAGGATGGTATTTGTGATAAAAAAATAGCAAACTTCACAAAGTATTTATGAAGTTTGCACCTAGGTTATTTAGAAGTAGCAGGCCTATGCACCATTAGCGGTTTATTGGCTAAGGTTGTAATATCTTTGACTTCTACGCTTAGTTTTTCACTTCCCATAAAGTTCACTTCTACCGTTATGGGTTGTAAACTTTGCAAGGTAAAATAGACAGGTCGAGCGCTTTGTGCATTATATCCGCCTCCTGTAGATACAATCCTTGAACCGAGTATCTTACCGTCAGCATCAAGGAATTTCACAACTGCACCTTGTTGCGTATAATTTCCTTGAGTGTCCAATACGAGAACTGCAATAGATTTAGCGCGCGCTGCTTCGTCCATTTCATTTTTAAAAACAAAGTGACCGCCCGTAGCCCCGTAGCCATCAGTAACAGACAGATCTAAGTCGCCGTCATTATCATAATCTATCCATTCCACTCCATGATCACCAGCAGAGGTTAATTCTGGATAACTATCGTCTACTTCAAACTTGGAGCCTGTATTCTTGTAAAGCTTACCAAGCGGCTCCGATTGGCCATTGACCTTGTGATATCCAACGACCATTAAATCCAGATAACCATCGTTGTTGTAATCCCCCCATGCTGCTGCGACTGAATGGTCTGGATCAACAACGCCCTGCGTTTTTCCTACTTCTTCAAAACTACCATCGCCGTTATTTTTATACAGTAGGTTTTCTCCATAGGTGGTGACATACAGGTCAATATAACCGTCGTTATTGTAGTCGCCTACAGCACAACCCACGCCGCCCTCTGAATAAAGGCGTTGTGTTTCATCCATGCCAAGTTCAGGCGCTATATCAACAAATTTATCAATATCGTTTCTACCAACAGTATCGCTGTCACCTGATTGATTGGCTAAGAAAAAGTCTAAATCACCATCGTTATCAATATCAAACCAACAAGCTCCTACTGTTCTTCTAGAATCATATACGCCTGATGCATACCCTAGCGGTTTAAATACGCCATTTTCGTTTTGCAAAAGCTGGTTTGCCCCAGTACGGTTGGCTGCATAAAGGTCAGAGTCTCCGTCATTATCGTAATCAATCCAGTTTGACTGGCGGCTAATACGGCCTGGTATTGCTAGCCCTATGGATTCAGCAACTTCTACAAACGCTTTTCCATCATCGTTTCTAAAAACATAGCTCCGACTTGGTATCGGCATCTCATTTGAGCCGCCTAATATATCCAAGTCACCATCATTATCGTAATCCCCCCATGAAACACCACGTATCTGATCACCCTTAATTGGGAGGCCTAATTCTTTGCCGACACTTACAAAAACACCGTTATCATTACGATAAAGGCGAACTTCTCCGCCCTTTATAGAGACTAATAAATCGAGATCCCCGTCTTTGTCATAATCGCCCCAGGCATTAGAAACTGAGCCTGGAGTATTAAAGGTCTCAGTTTGAATTGATGTAAAACTTGTAGTTGATGCAATTGAACTAATACTAACGAGGGTGCATATCGCAGTTATTGTCTGCATCTTAAAATATTTAGTCTTTATCATTATATTCCTCTTAACGGCTATCTAACGTTTGCCAGCTTCCGCGATGTTTAGGTGAAATATCTTAAGAAATCTGGACGTACTTTTTACATGGTTACTTTTAACTGCAAGATTTGGTTAAATTTGGATGAGACGATATAAACCTGTCTCATCCATTTCAAATTTTAAAAACTACCAAGCGTAAGATGTACGCACGTACCAACTGCCGCCTGTAAACCCATAAGGAGAATAGGTATCGTAAAAACCTGTTCCAAAGGAGCTTTCTGTGCGCTCTTTAGGATAAGTATTGAAGATATTGTTGGCACCCGCGAAGAACTCAAGACCATTTTCCATTTGATAACCCGCTTCCATATTTACAATCCACTTAGCTTCATTTTTAGTGTCTAATGCTTCTGAACTGCGTATTACGGTCCACTCGCCAAAACGAATTGCTCGAGCATTTACTACCCAGCCATCTATGCGATAGTTAGCCGATAAGCTGGCTTTAGAATCTGGAACCGCATCGGTATAAGTTCCTAAACGAGTGCGGTCAAATTGCTCTATTTGTGAACCATCAGCGAGTACTAGACCGGATAATTCTTCTGGATTATCGTCCACACTAACAACATCGACTTTGTTGTAGTTATAAGCACCGCTTAACGTGAGTTGACCCATACTGACTTCTGGCGTCCATGTGGCCACTAAGTCAACGCCTTTACTGCGTGTATCGATTGCATTGGTAAAATAGTTTACAGCACCCAATGATGCGTCAAAGCCTGCCGCATCAAGGAGTGTTGATATCTCGTCACCAATGGTGCCACCAGACAATGCTAGTCGTGTATCGCCTCTATTAAATTGCGAAGACTGTGCAATGCGATCATCTACGTCGATTTGATAAACATCGACGGTAAACGACATATTTTTTGCCGGAGTGTAGCTAATGCCGACGCTATAATTGACGGATGTCTCTGGTGTAAGTGGATCGGCTCCTAACGCCAACGCAGCAAGATCTGTTGGGGGCAGGGTTTGGCGTAAAACAATCGTTTCAGCCACGCCGTCATTATCCAAATCGGCAAATTGTCCACGACTACCGCGGAATCCTAATTGTTGAATACTCGGGGCTCTGAATCCTGTACTAATAGATGTTCTTAACGCGATTGAATCACTAATCTCGTAGCGAGCATTTAATTTACCGAGCACTTCTTCGCCAGCAGAATCATTAAAATCTTCGTAACGTAATGCACCAGCTAAAAAGAATTTTTCAGATACGTCCCATGCTAAGTCGACATAAGCATTTATATTGTTGCGCGATATATCATTTTCTGCTTCAGGCTCAAAACCAGGAAAGCCTTGGGCACCAGGGGATAGACCATTATTACCATCGGCGTAACTAAGTGGCTCTCCTTTCACAATTTCAAAAGACTCTTTTCGAAATTGCATCCCAAAAGACACTTGTAATTCACTGTCATTAAGCACAACAGCCCGCGTAGCATCAAATTGAGCCGTCATTTCATCCGCGTTCATTTCGCCTAGAAAAAATGAAGTAGGGCTTGCTGATCCTAAACTAGCGTTTAAGCCGCTGGTGTTGTACCAGCTACTTTCGTTGCTGCCATAACTCACTGAAAAGTCCCAGTCAAAATCAAAGTGGCTTCCTTTAATACCGGTCACGACGTCAATATCATCTTCTTTTATTTGTTCTTCAGGACGAAAGCCGCGGGGGAAAATCTCTTCTATGTTACGGGCATCATAAGAACGTCGATAAGTAAAGGTGAGGTCTGAACTTCGATTCGCATAAGTTGCAAACGTATAAAGCTCAAGGTCTCCAATGTTAGTTCCTGCATTTAGGCCAAAAACACTGGTTTGTTGTGGAAAGTTACCAAAATTTTTGGTGATTTGACGGTCAACAGATGCTTCTCTCGGATCCCAACTACCATCTTCAAGCGGTAAAAATAAATTTAAGCCTCCATCTTCTGGCAGCGCTAATGTGCGTGCTCGGTTAGATAACTTACTTTCTTTAAAATCAAAAGATAAATTAACAAAACCATCGTCACCCAGTGCGAAGCCATTGTTTATGCCAACACTGAAATTTTCACCGTCACCACGGTCGAAATTTTGTCCTGTACTCACGACGGCACGGCCGCCTTCAGCGTCATCTTTTAAAATGATGTTGACAACCCCTGCTATGGCGTCAGAACCATATTGAGCTGATGCCCCGTCTCGCAGCACTTCAATGCGCTCAATGGCAGAAGAGGGGATCATATTTAGATCTACGCCTGCCGAGCCGCTAAATAAACCGGTACTGGTATTGATTAGGGCTGTCTTATGGCGCCTCTTACCATTAACCAAAACAAGGGTTTGATCTGGATTTAAGCCTCGTAGACCCGCTGATGCTATAAATGTTCCAGTGCCGCCGCCAGAGCGCTGTGGAAGATTAAGAGATGGAACAAGGAATCGTAGAGACTCGAATAGCCCTGTTTGTCCCTGTTGCTCAAGTTGTTCACTGGAGAACACGTCAATAGGAGTTGGACTTTCAATAACTGTTCTGGGATTGCCTCGCACCCCAGTAACTACGATATTTTCTAGGTCGGTTGCTTTATCATTGCTCATTGAGGGAAGGTCTCCTTCTTGAGCTACAGCCGACGAGGCGGCCATAATCGACGCGATAACACCATAAGTGCCAATTTTCACTTTACCCTTTACGTTTTTATTTTTCATATTCTCTGCTCTTTGTTAGTCCTAGGAAGCAATCGGGTCTTCGCAACTTGTTCCTCCAATATAAATGGTAGAATTCGAGTCAATGGTCTTTACAGACCTCTCTCGGCAAGCAAAACGAGAAACCTGCTTCAACTGAAAAGTGACCTCGCAGTGTGTTTTATGTTTTGAGGCCACAAGTGCTTGAGGAAAAATTAAAGCTAAGTTAGCAGCCTGCGCAACGTCTCTTAGCTCATTTCTGGCAGATTGTTCGGGTATGTCGAAATACATTGTCATTATTGTTTAGCTGGTCGGAACGTTTATCTCAAAAGCGAACGTCGACTTGCTAATAAGCAAATGTAAATACAACAAAGTTTAATACCTTTCGAATCAACTTTTTCCAACTTCAGGTTGAGCGTCAGCGTAAAATGGCTGCAGTTCAATCTACCTATACAGAGAATTGAAAAAGAAAAAACCGCTACTTTTTTTCAAAATAACTCAGTGCTTAGTGACAACACGGTAAATTAAAATGGCAACACGACCGGAATTCGTCGAGCTAAAAAAAAGAAGAAGCGCGCAGATACTTGAATATCAACGACAGCTGCATCGAGACAGTCAATGTTAAATACATCACGTCTATTGTACGTTTAGGAATATGAAGGCAATTGAGCATCAATCTCTAGCGTGACGGCTATGCACGTCAGCTTAGAGATGAAGTCATTGAAGGTTGAGCGGTCTAATGTAATATCTTCATTTTCGTGCTTGGCAACTTGTCAAACATCATTATCAAAGAGTGATACTTCCGCTATTGGTTTGTTCAGACCAATAGCGGAGCTAGGCGACTTTTAGCGAACAGGAATAGGTTGTAATCTTTCTAACTTAGACGCGCGATAGTTGATTATCGTTGTGACTATGATAATAGCAATACCCAAAATATTGATAAAAAGGTTAGGTACCAACATAGTAAACCCTGCTAATAATAATAGGCCTCGAGCGGCTATTGGGAGTTTGGTTGCTAATCTTCCCTCAATAGTACCTGCAAAGGAGATGATTAATCCAATCGTTAAAATAACAGCTTTAACAAAATCAATATTTTGACCTTCCATCCAGATCAACCCAGAAAATGCCATCATGATCGGTATAATAAAAAATCCTTGAGCAAGTTTAAAAGCTTGGACTGCAGCTTTCATAGGTGACGTGTTGGCAATACCGGCGGCGGCGAAAGCAGCTAAAGCAATCGGGGGGGTTACGTTAGAGGTTTGCGACAACCAAAATACAATCATATGCGCAGCGAGTAAGCCAACGCCTAACTCAGTTAAACTTGGAACTGCCATAATTGACAATACAATATATGCAGCCGTTACCGGTAACCCCATACCTAGTATAATGGCAGCAATTGCAATAAGTCCTAGTACTGACCATAAATAACCGCCAGAAAGGGCCATTAAAAATTGTGTAAATTGTAGGCCAATACCTGTTTGGCCGACTACACCAACAACAATGCCTGCGGTACCACAAGCTACTGATATAGGTAGCGCTAGTAATGCGCCTTCTTTCATACCTGCAAAAAAGACCGCTATCGTAATTCGGCTGTGTTTTCTACACATTGCTGCGACCAATATGGCAACGCACCCAGAAATCCCCACTAATATAGGCGAGTAACTCATCAGTAGCAGAGTGGTGATTAAGATTAATGGCACTAAAAAATGCCAGCCATCTTTTAGTACAGTAGAGATTTTTTCAGTCACTTCCATACCCTGTAAGCCTAGCTTGCAAGCCATTAAATGCACATACAGCAAGGTACAAGTAAAGTATAATATGGCTGGTGCAATAGAGACTAATAATATCTCACTGTAAGGAATGCCGGTAAATTGTGCCATCACAAAAGCACCTGCGCCCATCACGGGCGGCATGATCTGGCCACCCGTTGATGCAGCGGCTTCAATACCGGCAGCTTGCTCTGGTTTATAGCCAAGTTTTTTCATCATAGGGATTGTTAATGCGCCAGTTGTCACAGTATTGGCAATGGCGGATCCTGAGATTGAGCCTAGAGCTGCAGAAGCAATAACACTGGCTTTAGCTGGTCCGCCTCTGTACTTTCCGGCGATAGAAAAAGAGGCGTCAATAAAAAACTTACCTGCCCCCGTAACCTGTAAAAAGGCTCCAAATAATACAAAAATAAATACTACACCTGCGGCAATTGCAAGTGGAGCACCGTAGATCCCATTGGTTGAAAATACATGGAATCGGACAATTTCTTCTATTGAAAACCCTCTGCTGGCCACGACTGAAGGCAATGCGTCGCCAAAAATTGCATAGAACAAAAATAGTACCGCAATTAATACCATTACTGCACCAACTGTACGGCGTGTTGCTTCAAGCAATAACACGATAATAATTAAACCGGACAACTGATCCTGCGTCGTCAAACCATCGAGTAGAAAAGAAATATCATCGTAATCAAAGGAAATAATGTGATACGAAGCCCACGCAGTGGCAATGATAAAAACTATGTCAATACAACGACCAAATAGATATAGCGCTGAGGAATGTTGGGACTTAACTAACGGAATAGTTAAAAAGACTAAGATTAGTACCCAACTTAAATGGACGGGTCTAAAAACAGGCGCAGATAAATCTGCAGTTATACCCTGCCATATCTGAAAGATAGACAATGCTATTGCCGCCAACGCTGCAATTAACACAACTTTGTTTGTTACCCAATTACTCGTCGTTGTTTGATCCGTCATGCAATTCTCCGAAGGTAGTCGTGATGGCTACCAACTCACTCATTTTTGTGATTGTATTTCTAATTTAGGCTGCTGCTTGACTGCAGCGGTTTGAATGCTTATTTACTGCACTCGATATTTACTATCCGCCTCAATTACCACTCATCAGCGTGATTGTTTAGTTGTATGTAACTTACTTTTGTTCTTTTAAATATTTTAACGAACCGGGGTGTAAGTTGATTCCGTCTAGTTTGTTCATATTTTCAAGCGTTGTATATTTAGTGACGCTAATCACTTGATTGATTTTTTTCATATTCTCAAAAGCAACCTTTGTCATCTGATAAGCAAGGTCGGTATCGAGATTCTTGTTTACTATCAGGATATTCCATACGGCTGGTGCGCTAAACGCGATAACATCCTTGTAGCTGCCATCTGGAACTTCCATTGCTTGATATGACGGATTGTTATCCGAAACAGCTTTAAGCTCTTCTGGTGTAAACGATAGAATTCTAATCTTATGAGTGAACGCCAATTCAGTGATTGCCCCAACACCGATACTGCCTACGACTACGCCTGCATCTATCTGACCTGCTGATATAGCATCGGTTGTCGCGGTGTAATTTAGAGATTGAGCATCGATATCCTTGTCACTTATGCCCAAGGCCGAAAGAATATTAGTTGCACTCACGCGTGTACCAGAGCCAGGCGCACCTAGTGAAATGCGTTTGCCTCTTAAGTCTTGAATTGACTGTATATCTGAGTCTGCTGATACAATGAATTGAACCACATTAGGGTATAAAGCAAATAAAACGGCTACATCCATTTTTCGAGGAAAAGGCTTAACACCTTCATGCGCTTGCAATACCACATTACCCATGGCGATTCCTGCGAGTTGTCTTTTGGTAGCAACTTTGATGGTATTTTCTACTGAAGCAGCCGTTACTTCAGCTCGCATATCAAAGTCTTCAATATTTTCGCTCCAGATCTTCGCTAACATCCCCCCAAGTGGATAGTAGGTACCGCTCTGGCTACCAGTACCAATAGTGTATGTTTCAGCTATGGTGTTAAGTGAAAGTAAGCACGTTAACCCTAGGATCCCATTCTTTAAAATCTTACTCATTTTACTAACCCCATGTGCAGGTAACGAAGCCCGCAGTATTAAATTTTTTGCGTTGAATCAACGTAAAAGTTGCTGAAATTTTGTTTAGCAAAGTGCTAAACAGTGTGGGTAAATTCGCCTTGAAAAATTTACTTTTCATCATTATCAAACGTCTCTATTGTCATTGGGTTACCGGCAATCATTTTGATTACCATGCATATGAAGTGCGGATGTACCAGCTTCCTCCAGTGAAACCATAGGGCGAATACGTATCATAGAAGTTAGTCCCTAAAGAATTAGCTAAGCGTTCCTTTGGATAAACATTGAAGATGTTGTTAGCGCCAGCAAAGAACGCGAGTCCATTTTCTAATTGATAACCGGCTTCTAGGTTAACTATCCATTTTGCTTGGTTATCTGTATCGAGATTCTCAGTAGTACCCTTGACTGTCCATCGACCGAAGCGAGTGGCGCGAGCATTTATTAGCCATTTATCTAATCCGTATTTGGTAGAAATGCTAAGTTTTGAATCAGGTACTGCATCGGTATAGGTGCCTAAACGTTCACGATCGAACTGCTCTATTTGCGAGCCATCAGCTAAAACTAAACCTGATAACTCCTGTGGATTGTCCAGCGAATTAACAACTTCAACTTTGTTGTAATTGTATGCACCGCTTAGGATTAGATTGCCCACCACCATTTTAGGCGACCACGTGGCAACGATATCGACGCCACGACTTCGTGTATCAATGGCATTCGTAAAATAGTTTACAGCGCCTAATGATGCATCAATGCCTGCTTCATCAAGAAGGGCTGAAATTTCATTACCAATAGTACCGCCAGATAAAGCCAAACGTTTATCGCCGCGATTAAATTGAGAAGATTGCGCGATACGGTCATCTACATCGATTTGATAAAAATCTATGGTAAAGGATGTATTTTCTAGGGGGGTGTAGCTAATCCCAGCGCTAACGTTAACGGATGTCTCAGGAGTTAGAGGACCTGCCCCTAAAGCCTTTGCAGCGAGATCGGTCGGAGGTAAAGTCTGACGTAACACAATAATTTCAGCGAAACCGTCGTTATCCAAATCGGTGAATTGTCCACGACTACCACGGAAGCCCAATTGCTGAATACTTGGTGCTCTAAAGCCTGTATTTATCGAAGTCCGAAATGCCACGCTGTCGCTGATCTCATAGCGGAGGTTTATTTTCCACAATATTTCATCACCAGCCGAGTCATTAAATTTTTCGTAACGTAGCGCGCCTGCTAAAAAGAGCTTTTCGGAAACGTCCCATGCTAAATCTATGTATCCATTTATATTATTTCGAGAAACGTTACTTTCGGCTTCAGGAGAAAAGCCTGGGTAGCCTTGTGCACCTGGCTCTAACCCATTATTCCCGTCAGCGTAACTTAAATACTCCCCTTTGAGTATTTCAAAACCTTCTCGTCGATATTGCAGACCAAATGATACTTGAAGATCGCTGTTTTCTAATATGAGAGAGCGGGTGGCATCCAGTTGAATTATCATTTCCTCTGAGTTCATATTACCCAGAAAAAACGAGGTTGGACTGCCTGAGCCTAAACTGGCATTTACACCGCTGGTATTATTCCAAGAGGTATCATCGAAGCCGTAGCTCACTGATAAATCCCAATCATACTCTACGCTCGTACCCGTAAGACCTGCGACCACTTCAAAATCACTTTCTTCTATTTGCTCTTCTGGACGAAACCCTAAAGGGAAAATATCGATAATATTACGCGTGTCACTAGGAAGTCGGTAAGTAAATGTCAGATCTGATATACGATGAGCGTAAGAAGCAAAGCTATACAGCTGGGTGTCATGAAGACTAGCCTTAGCATTTACACCAAAAATATTTGTCGTTTGCGGGAAGTTACCAAAATTCTTGGTCACCATACGATCAATGCTGCTTTCTCTAGGATCAAAGCTTCCGTCTTCTAAAAGGGCAAATAGGTTTCGTCCTCCGTCTTCGGGTAACGCTAAAGTGCGAGCACGGTTGGATAATTTACTTTCAATAAAATCATAGGATAGATTGATATAACCATCGTCACCTAAGGCGAATCCATTGCTTATGCCAACACTGAGATTTTCGCCGTCACTGCGATCAAAGTTCTCTCCAGAGGAAATAACAGCTCTGCCCGTTCCAGGTTTATCTTTCAAAATAACATTTATCACCCCAGCGATGGCATCGGAGCCATATTGAGCTGATGCACCATCTCGCAGTACTTCGATACGGTTTATTGCGGAGGTAGGGAGCATATTTAAGTCGACTCCAGCTGAACCACTGAATAAGCCAGTGCTGGTATTGATTAATGCGGTCTTGTGGCGCCTCTTGCCGTTAACTAATACAAGTGTTTGATCTGGATTCAAGCCTCTTAAGCCTGCTGATGCTATAAACGTTCCCGTTCCTCCTCCGGAACGTTGCGGTAAATTTAGTGATGGAACAAGAAATCGCAATGATTCAAAGAGTCCTGCTTGACCTTGCTGTTCAAGTTGTTCACTGCTGAAAACATCGATGGGAATAGGGCTTTTGATAACGGTTCGAGGATTACCTCGTACTCCTGTGACGACTATATTTTCAAGTTCACTTTCCTTAGCAACCGACGCCTTAGTGGGTGGAATAGATACGACAACATCAGTATCATTAGTTTTTACTTTCCCCTTCAAACTTGTTTTGTTCATATTATCTGTTTTTCGAGAACCCTTTAAAGCACTCGAATCATCGCCGCTTGATTCAATAAAAATTGTAGAGTTCGCGTAAATTGACCCTTTGAGACCAGTCCCCGCAAGCAAATTAATCAGCCCAGCTTCAACCGAAAAGTGACCTCGTAGGGTGTTTGTTTTCATTGAAGTCACCAGAGCTTGCGGAAAAATTAATGCTAAGTTAGTTGCTTGCGCAAAGTTTCTTAACCCATCTCCGGCGGACGTTTCAGGTATGTCAAAATAGACAGTCGTTATATTTTGTTTTGTCAGATCATTGTTCTCTGAAGCGAACGCCGATTTGCTAACGAGCAACATAAATACGACAGCGTTTAGTATCTTTCGAATCATCGTTTTTCAAACTTCAAATTGAAAACGACAATTTGTGAAACGAAACAGACGAAGCAAACAATAGGCTGCGATTCAACTCTTCTATATAGAGAAATAAAAAAGAGAAATCCGCTACTTTTTTTTAAAATAATTAGCATTAATTTGATTGGTAACATGTTTAGCTATTCGGATTAGTGATGTAGTAATTTCCCCCACTCATTTTTTTCACTTTTAAACCAAGATTTAATTCCAAAGTAGTAAAAACAGTCTCCAGATTGTCTATGGGGTAAAATCCACCCACCTTCATTGATTGAATTGACGCATCTGCAATAACAATATTTAGGTTGGTGTAACGCGATAATTCAGCTATCACATCCGATAATGGCTCATCATCGAAAGATAGGAAACCTTTTCTCCAATACAGTTTTTTCGCAATGGATTTATCGCTTTCTCGCTCAACAGACTCAACTTCATAATCATCAAATACAACGTTATTACCCGCACCAACAATAACTTCATTTCTGCTTCGATACCCAGTTTGGTCTGTTTTAGGGACTTCATTTAATTTTTCTTTCGCCCTGACTCGTACTGTTCCATGAGATATTAAGACATTAACCAAATTCCCATCAAGACGTACTGAAAAATTAGTCCCAAGTGCTCGAATATCGCCAGATCCTGCTTTGACAGTGAAAGGCCGACTTTTGTCAGGCGCGACGCCGAAATTAGCTTCACCATGTAAAAGTGTAATATTTCTCTGCTCACGACTATAAGAAACTTCTACCATACTGTTTGTATTTAGTAATATCTCGGAGCCATCGGTCAATATTATATTTTTTTGTTCGCCTATTTGGGTGAAGTACTGGCCATTTTTTGAAGTGTTTTCCAACATGGTTTGTAAATAGAAAAGAAACGGTATAGCGATAATTAGGGAAGCTAAAACTGCTGTTTTATAGGTAAATTGAGTAAATAAATGACCAAAAAAAGTACGTTTTTCTAGTTTCCTTGTTGATTGCTCTTCAATCGAGCTACGCTCTCCTATTTCAGACATTGTGTCCCACAGCTGTGAGAGTCGTATTAATTGCTTTTCGTGTTCGGGGCTTATTACTAGCCAATTATTCAACTCAGCCTTTTCAGCAGTCGTAAGCTCATCTCTTTCAATACGGGCAATCCAATCGCTCGCTTCGCGCTTGATTTTTTCAATATCATTTGGAAAATTAACTACTTGAGTCATTCCTATTTACTCTTTCTATTATTCATATTTGGTTCGATATCACTTTTTTTAGTGGGCCCAATCTGTTGCTGTTTGGTAATATAGTCATCGCAGCGCTCCAATCCTTTTGCTATATGTTTTTCAGTGGTACTCACCGCAATATTTAATTGAAGAGCTATATCTTTAATTCTCACACCATCTAATAGCCTTAACCTTGTTACCTCTTGGCATTGTTTGGGTAAAGAATTTAACGCCGCAAGCAATAGCGCTTTTTCCTGTTGCTTAGATAAATGAGCAAAAGCATCCTGTTCTTTGCTAATGAGTAATGACTCACCAGAATCCTCTATGTATTCAGTAATTCGTGTGGATATTTTTGTATTTTCACGAATAGCTAAATTTTTAGTTGTTTTAAATAAATATAATTTAGGAAATTTAATTTGGTTTTGTTTATCTGCGACAAAGGTTTTTACGAAGGCTTCTTGAAGAATATCTTCTAACTCGTATTCTTTTTTGACATATCGACGTACCACATTAGCTAAAGAAGATTTACACTCTGAAAAAACCGAAAGAATAGATTTTTTCCTTAATACGTCCTCTTGCATCTCTAATCCTCACTGTTTTTACATGGCTAAAAATTAACCATTACAAAAGTAACTCCCAAACTTTAAAAATTTGGGAGGGTGATGTCCTGTAAAAATGCGACAAAACGTCACAGAAAAATAGTAAAATATTGTGGTAGATTTCAATGTTTCTCGTCTAACTTACCGTAGCCTCAAATGCGGCAATTGGCATTGAAAGCTTATTCCCTGGGTGAAGCATTCAGAAACAACATTGTTTTTAGAACATACTGATTAAAACTTTGCTGCTTAAGGTTTTAATGAGCTAGTGTTACTGCTTTTTTAGTAAATACTAAACGCTTTTGATTTGCAATATAGTTAATTCTGACTGTTTCATGGCAGCGAACTACCGGAACAGGAAGCCACTTTCATCACTAATTAATGAAACGATGAACCGTTAAGGTTTACTTTAATGAGTATCATTTCTGACTT
>TARA_R110000765_G_scaffold155041_1_pt1 | contig 16991 bp, 18 predicted proteins | sample TARA_R110000765 | Tara Oceans TARA_R110000765 (sample SAMEA4398168) | marine metagenome | biome: Polar Biome; feature: [MES] marine water layer (ENVO:01000295) within the mesopelagic zone...; material: water (ENVO:00002006), including particulate matter (ENVO:01000060) such... | reverse complement strand
CCTCAAGAGTGGCGGCTCCCGTGTTTGTCGTGGACGCCTGGAAGGTGTAGGTTGCGCCCGGTGTCAGGGCTGACGGGTAGATATCAGGCGTGATTGAGTAGGCATTGCTGGCCTCCCCAGTGGTAGCCCCGTAAGTCCCCGAGATGATTTGCTCTGCCCACCTTCGGACCTGAGCCATTAACTCACGCGCCGAGTTATTCACGCCGGACGGAGCCATGCTCTCAGGGAATCCGTTTGGCGCCGACGAGTTGTTAGACCCAGCCGTTGTAGACCAGTCTTGGATTTCCGCCCTTGGCGGGGTGACAGACATGCCTATAACGGCTACTCCGACGGCTGCCGAGGCCAGATATAGATAAAGTTTCTTCATTTATTGCTCCGTTTTATCCGGGGGCATTATCTGAACGACATTCCCCATATCTTGATGTATCACGCCCAAGGCACCACCAGCGCCCCTTAATTTTTCGGTCAGGGTCGCGCTGGCTTCGGGGTATTTGTTGTAAGCGGCGGGTTGCGCTAGAATTCTAGCGGTGACTTCGTTCTTGGTGATTTGACGCGCGGCATGCAATTGCCCAAGGGGGTTGAAGAAATTGGTCATTTGAGAAACTATGGAACCACGCTGCATCATGCCACCAACATCCGATGTAGCCGTTAACAACCCTGTGTAGACTTCGTAATTCTCCAACGCTCGCCAATCTTGGGGGCGCATGAATGCCGCCAAGCTTTCGTTTTCTCTCTCTTTTCTGATGTTAGCCAGGAGCTTAGTTGGATTGAGAGTCTGAACGCCGGTTATGGTTATTTCCCTAACTTCGTTCAGGATACGAGTATATAGTGAGGCTCTAGCCGCAACGGCAAAGGAGCCGTCCATCCCCCCGGTGTTGGCAACGGCCATTATGGCCTCGGCCTCAGTGACATTGGCAAGCTGAAGGGCCTGCTCTCCAGTTGATAGTTGCTGCCTTGACATTGCCTGGAATGTTGACGTTTCCTCCTGAATGTTTGCTCTGGCAAATATCTTGAAATCCCGCAATTCTTCTCTAGACAGAAGTAGAGCTAAACTCTCCGGGTCTTTTTCCAGCGCTCTCAGGCGAGCCATGAGAGCCGAACCACCATTGTCGGCAAGAGCCATCGCCTCCAAGTCGAATTTGAACGCTGAACGATACGCCTCCCACTGAGGGAGGGGGGAGAGTTTCTTGATGAGTAACAACTTCTCGTAATTGCCCCCGTACATAAAGCGTTTAGCAAAATCTTCCGGCAGCATCTTGTTGTTCAACGCTCTAGCGATGAAGGGGAATTCAAGTATTTCCTCTCGTTGCTTCCAGAGTTGTGACGCCCTGTTCCAAGCGGTTTTGAATTCCGGGTTGGCGCTCACAGGGTTGTCCATGACCTTAGTTAGCTCTTCCCAGATTTTACGTCCGTATCGGGCCAACTGCCTGTCTGACGACTGCATCATATCCCACGCCTCGGTGCGGATTACTTTTAATTGCTCAAAAGCCGTCCACGATTCTCCCTTGGAAGAGAAATTTGTAACGCGGGGGGCGAGGGCGAGAAATCTATTAACGAGGTTAGTCACGATAACGGGAACGTCGGGGGAAGCCCTAGTTGTTCTCACCCCCTGAACTGGGTTCAGCACGTCCCGAGCGGCAAGTTTGGCCCTTGACAGAACTCCGATACCGATGCGGGATAGTTTTTTCTGTGCGGCTTTCAATTCAAAAGTTACGTCATCGGCCAACTTGAAGGCATATTTATATTCGCGGTCGGTCAATCTACGGGACGCCTTCTCCCAAATCTTGATGCCCGCCTGGAGTTGTTCATATCCCTCTGAACGGCTGAGTGTCCCGCGCTCGACGTTCGCTAAGATACGGGACATTCCCTCTTGGTGTATGGATATAAGACTATCCAGTTCCTCAGAAGATAATGAGGATATCCCGTTTTTGTTGGCACGCTTTTCAAGAGACAGGCGCAGAGCAGTTTTCTGTCGCGTCATGGTCGCTTCAAGAACCGGGCTGGTAGAGCCAGCTTGGGTGTATGCCGCCCTGACATAAGGACGTTTGGCTACCTGTCCAACGGAGGGAGGGATCAAGCCCTCTTCGTAGGCTGCCGCACCGCCACGTTTAGCCGCTTCACTCCACATCGGGAATCCGGCACGCTCGGAAGTCCAGCGCCTCCCGGCGCCTAGGGCGGGCATGCCCCATCGCATCATTCCTTCGCCAACTCCGAACGCTGCTCCAGAGATTAAGGCGTCCGTCACCATGTCCCTAGAAGAGCGGTTCAAATACCCTCTAGCCGCCTCCACGCCATACTGCGTGACCTTGCCTGTTACGGCCCCTATTGCCGCGCCAACCGGACCCCATAGGATCGCCCCGGCGATACCTCCGCCCATTTCTTCTGAAATGAGAAATCCGCCAACGTCTCCTAAAGAACCGGGCCAATCCGCGCCCGGAGGGTCAAGCTCAACGGAGGCCACCCCCGGTGATGGGCTTGCCATAAGAGCGTATTCACCGTCCCCCCCTATCGGGATAAGCCGGAGCGTGCCGTCTGGATACGCGCTGCCGAACTTTGCCGCAATCTCTGCGAGAGTTTTTGAGCGCACTAAGTCCGCGCGCAGCAATATATTGTTCATCGCACCTTCGGGGTCGTAATTGTCTCCCATGACGGCGGTGATTTGGTCCCTATGCTCTTGGTGCTCGGCTTCTGTTTCCCGAGCCTGCTTATCCACAAATGCCGGAAGTGCTTTGACGGCCCCCAAATACCCCTGATCTAATGGATCAAGAAAAGACGCTGCCGTATTGCCGACCTGATCGAGTGCATCAGATACCGGCTCTGGGAGCATCTCTACCGGAGATGGGATGTAGTGTGCCTTTCCGAATTCTCTGGGCGCTGGTTCCGTAATTGGAGGGGGCGTCAGGCGGTCGGGGACCGGAGCAGGGTTCGGGACCGCAGGGTTCGGGACCGCAGGGTTCGGGGCCGCAGGGTTCGGGACCGCAAGGTTCGGGACCGCAGGAGCAGGCGCAGTCATCCCTGTGAATTTACTCTTGGCCCCAACGGCGCGCATCATGTTTTCACGCTCTTGAGACGTAGGGGTAGTCCCGGCAATATTAACGGGGGAATCTAGTCCCTTAACCTTTATGAGGTTCATTCAGAAGCTTCCCACTGTCCAGTTGTGGCGTTATATATATCCCCCATTTGGGACACCACCTCTTCGTCACTCGGCTCAATATTCATCAATTCGTTGATCTGGCTGACAAGATCATCGCTGTACATTGGAGTTCTGGCGACATAATCCCTCCAATGCTTTCTGAAGCCCGTCAGACTGCCACCGTTATCCTCATACCACGCTCTTGATTGTATCGCCTTTTCTATGATTCTGTTGTCCGCCGCGCGGCGCATTTTAAGCAGGGCATAGTTACCCTCCTTGGTTTTCGCCAAACCGAACGAAACCCTCTGTGCGAACGTCAATTCTCGGGCTGAAATGTTACCCTGCAATTGCCCCGTCACCTTAAGAGTGAACGCGGCTCCAAGGCTCTGAATAACATCCGCATTCACAACGGCTCCAGGGCTTAGCTCCAGCCACTCCATAGGCAACCCGAATAGTACTCCAATCCGCCCCAAGCCAGCGCGGAACGAGGAGAATGAGCCAGTCTCGAATTCACCGTTAAGGGCCTGCTCGGCCTGATAGATCGTATCTAAGTCATTCTGCGCCTCATTCGCCAGTTTTCCGTAGGAAGTTATGTCTCCAACGTCCATCGTCGAGAGGCCCTTGTCACCCATATTAACGAGGGGCTTCAACTTGGACTTTTCTACGAACTCCCTCTGTTTAGCGGGGTCGCCTGGGTACAGCCGTTGAGCCGTAATCCATATTTCCGGGTCTTCCTCAGGAGCCCGATCAACGCTCGCAATTTCATCTCCATCGGAGTCGAAACGTGACTGACCCGGACCGAGCGTAAAGGGACTCTGTGGGCCGGGAGGGGCCATCATGGCTTGCGCATCAGACACGGAGCCACCGGCCCTCAGTCCAGCCGCCGCCTGTAGTGCGGGGTTCTGACCGAACGACTGCGTTTGAGGTAGCCTAGCCTGCTGGGGGCGAGTCGCTCCGGCACCGGGGCCAATGCCTTGATTTGTCAGAGCGTTGGCGTATGCAGTCCTTCCGTCTTGAACGCGATCAGCCCGAACTTGTTCGGATTGGGCGGCCCCCATCTTCTGAGCCTCATAAGCGTACATCTGCTCTTCCTGCTTGCGCTTCCAAGCAGCCTCTTCCTTAGCGGCCTGAAGGGCCTTGTATTGCTCGAATCCGAGGTTCATGCCCTGCATACCAGCCCCAAAGGACTGGCCTAGGCTGACTGGGGCGGCTCGGGGGCCGGAGTTTGCAAGCAACCCCTGAGAGAGCCCGGTAAGACCGGAGCCCAGTAGACCGTAATCAATTGCCATGTGTCCCCCTTATTATCCGAATATGCCGGACGTGCCGGCTGCTCCGGCGATACCGAGGCCAATTCCGGCAGCGTCAAGCCACGGGTTCTGCGAATAGAACGGCGTCTGTGCCGTAGACTGACCTTGAGAGAAGCCCCCGCCCCCAGTAAACGACTGCATTTGCTGGAGTCGGCGAAGCGGCTCGTTCTGCTCATACTCGAAGCGGCTCATCGAATCCTGCAACTGTCGGGCGGACTGCTGCTCCCTCTCTTGGCCGACCCCGCGTAGCGTAGCGAAGTCGCCGTAGTCTTGGGCAGCCACACCCGGTGCCTGTTGAATTCCAGTCGTCTGGCGATTGCGCTCGTTCTCGTAGTTGGCAAAGGCGTGTGGCGCGAAGGAATCAGCAAGGCTTCTCGTCATCATCTCTTGATGAGCGCCTGAGCCTGTCCGGTTGTGCGCCGCGAATTGGGAGTCTACGGCGGGCTGGACCCTGTTCTGTATGGAGTCGAAGACGTTGCCGAGCCATGGATTGCCCTGATTGAGGTAGTCGCCCTGAAGCGTGCCCGTCAGGTTATCGGCGGCTGCCTGATTAACAGGCGAGCCTTCAAGTGCCCGCAGAGTTGTCAGGTCAAGAGCAGCAGAAGATTCAGGAGAATGGTCAACAAAGGTCTGATCCGGGAAAAATTGGGGTTGGTTGGTTGGCCTGCCGAACTGGTTAAAAGCTAGGTTCTGCTCAGCCTGCGGCCTATTCCGCAAATAGTCAAGTGCCCCGCCAAAATTACCGACAGCAACCTGAGACGCAACGTCTGGATTAGCGTTCAGATAGGCCGTCTGATCTATCGTGGGGGCACCCGAAGCCAGCGCACCGGCTTCGGCATAGAGGTTTCTAAACGAGCCCTCTTGTCCAGACCACGGCTCCGTGTTGGTATTGTTGACCGTTGTCGTCGTGCCGCTTGGGGAGTCGTCGCTCATAATTTCTTCCTTAAAAGGACTATTGGTGCATCCCAGCCTTTGAGAATTTTGGCCCAGCCTTTGCGTCCGTAGATTTCTACGAAGTCGCAGTCATTTTCCTTACCCCACGACTCGATGTCCTTCAGAAAGGACAGGTACTCACTGAGGTTGGCTCCCCCGATATTGTGGAGCAGGAGGGATCGGTTGCGCGGGTACTGGACTATCTTCGTGGTCAGAGCGAGTTCTACTTTGGCCCCATCAGACCCCGCCCAGAGTTGCTCGTCGCCCGAGATTACGGCCTCGTATAAATCGCGCTCGTTCATGCTGCCGTGGTTTCGATCCACGGACGGCTTTAGAAGCCCGATCACGAGGGGCCAGACCATGGTGATGTTTTCCCTCGGGACGAGGTGGAGAGATATCATTCTTGGCTATCCCAGTAGAACGGTGAAGAATGTGCGGTCGCTCTGGGAGTTGTTCGCGTGGTTAATTACGGCTCTCTCCTTGGTCGCGTTCGGATACGTCTGGTATATCGTACCTGCGCCTATTTCAGCAGAAGCGTTCGCAGTGGTGGGGATGAGAACCACGGCAGTATCCGCTCCGATCTGAGTTGCGCTGATAGTGGTTGACGCGGCGGAAGCAGTCAGGGTTACGGTGGAGACTGTGTTGATTTTGCCGTTAAGTATGCCCTGAACGGCAGTAGCTATCTCCCGTCGGTGTTCTTCTTCATTGTGATGGGTTGTTTTAACGTAGGCTTTACTGAGGGCCATTACTGCCAGCCTCTCGGGGTGCCCTCGATCTCAACCGCTATAGCCTCGTCAAACCCGCCAGTGACCTTTACGCCTATCTTGTGGTAGCGGTCCTCGACCCTGACAGGCACCTCGCCATTGGCGTTGATGGCGGCGTAGGACGAAAACTTGGGGGCCTCGTTCTGTATGCTTCTGCCTGACACCCTGGCGGTGATAACAGCCGACGTTCCGTTGATTAGCGGCCTTACTGAGTTGGTGCGATAGAATTGTCCGGGGGCGTGTTCCTGCTCTCCTGTTTCAAACACAGCATCCAAGGCCGTGGCGTTAAAGTGGGCTAGTATGTTGGACCTGTTAAAGGCTGAGAACTGGGGATTACCGCCCGTCCAGATTCTCGAATCTAGGGAGAACGCCAGAGAGTCAATGTTCGTTGATACATCATCAAGACCGTCCAGCGTATAGCCTTCTGTCAATGTGGAGAACAGGCACTGGGTGTCTAGGTCTACGGTTGACCATCGCGAGGTGGGCCAGTTATAGATTATCATCTTGTCTGGATCACCGTTTCCGGCTGAGTTCGTAGTCGTGTACGTCCACACGACGTTCCTGTTGCGAAGATCCAGCGCGCCTTGAATGCGGCTTTTGTAGGTTTCGTCCAATTCGTTGAAGAAGAAAAGGTCAACCTTGTTGGCCCCAATAGGCTGGCTCTCATTACCGTTCGTGACGTAGAACCCGTCCTCCGAGAGGTAGAAAACAAGACGACCGTAGCGGACTACTGAATTCTTAGCCCATGCGCCACGGTTTCTCTCAATCTCGTCAAATCGGAAGATCGTCGGTGTCCCTTCGTAGGACATGCGCCAGATGGCCTTCTCCTGAAAGATGATGCCGTATTCACCGCCGACGATGTTCTGTATCCACCCACCGGGGCCATCCAAGTCCTGAAAATCGGACTGCGTGGCGGCGTTCTGGTCCCAGTCCGCATCGGAGTCAATGTTAGACCACCGGAGCCGGTTCGGGTAAACCACGCCGCCTTCACTCACGTTCCCGATAACGGGAAACTGGCGCACGGTGCCGATGTGTCGGGCCTTTGGCTTCAGCGTGGAGGTCGCGAGGTCTGAGAATGTGGTTCCGCCTAGTGTGATCTTCTGCATTTCGTCAGCGATATTGACAGCAATCATGCTATCATTCTGTCCTCGTGCGAACTCCCAAACATCGTCTGCCGGACAGGCGTACCCGCCAGCTTTTGAATAATCTGTCCACACCGTGTTCTCAAGCCCATATAGCTTGGCCGAGTCTCCGGCGTAATAGGCCGTGTTCCCATCCTTGGCGAGTGCGGCAATCGCCCCTTGACAGGGGTTGTCTAGGGCCGTGGATACCGCCGTCAGGCCCGGGAATTGCTTGTAGCCGTTCATGTGCGGCATACAGTTCTCGGCCTTGGTCAGGCCGGGATTACCGAAGTCTGGAAGATCGGGCAGGAACTCGCCAAACGGCATTCTCGACTTTGGCTGGGGGCGTCTGCTGAGACCCTGACCTATTTGCGCTAGGCGTTGAGTTAGCCTCATACTCAACCCCCCATAACGTCTGATTTTATCGTGAGGGCCGAAGGACCGTGACGGTCTCTGCTGTCAGCCCGCTCTAGGCGGCGCACAAGGTCTTCGTAGAGGCTAGACCACAGGGAAATCCTCGGGTCGTCCCCCAAAAACGGCGCGGCGTGCAGAAGAGACGCATACAGGTAGGCGTAGGGCGCTCTGGTGAGCAGCGCGTTGTTATCCGTGTCTGAAGAGAACGCGGCTAGGGACTGATAGTAATTTACTGGAACGGAATATGCGGCATCCGGTATGGGTCCGAACAGGACGTTATCGCCCTCAATCGTGATCGCGGTTGGCAGGCTCTTTGTCGTGGACCTGTATCGTGTCCAGTAATCCGTGGGCGTGACGTATTCCAGAACTCCCCCGGAATCTCCTGAGATGTAGATGCTCTTCATTTGTTCGAAGCGTGTGGGAAGAGCCACCTCTCGGGTGCCAGGGGTCGTAGTCAGGGTCGCGGATGTCTCCATTAGGCGGATGCGTAGATCGGTGCGAAGCATGGTCTCACCGCCCGCGATGAACTCGGGCACGCGCGAACTAAGGTCTGTTCGTGCAAGCCAGTTATCCACGGCGGATTTAAGCTCTCCATAGGTAGAAATTGCCATTATATGAATCCATACCGTTCGGGGTAAATCGGGTACATGTCGCCCAAGGGGATGCCTTCTCCCTGATGCTTCAGTAGTTCGGTTGGGCCTTCGGGAACGTAGATATCAATCCCACGCCCGGCAGCGAAGCCCAGAAGCCAGTTCAGGTTCGGAAGCTGGTAGGTGTAGTCCGCTTCGTTCGTTTTCGGGCAGTCGATACCCCAGAGTCCAATCCTGTCCACGTCTTCGTGTATCGCGAGAGCGATGGCGTACGCGGGGCTTGAGTTGTACCAGTCTTTCTGATGCTGGGTCCAATCGCCGCGCGGGAAGTTGTGAAAGACTGTCTGTAAGAGTGCTTCAACTGGGAACTCCACGCTGGTAGGGATATCGGGCCATGCTTTCTGCATGTAGATCGGAACCCATGCGTCTTGCAGCTTTTCGAAATAGTCGCCGTCTCGCTTGGCTTCCGGCTTCTCTAACAGTCCCCGGTCGTGCATCTCGAACATGCGGTCGTAGTGGACCCAGAACCCACGGTCCCAGGGGAGTCCCCAAGATTCCCATTCAGGGTCTTCAAAGGGGGCCAGATCGTGGGTTGAAAGAGATTGCCCTACGATAGCAACCTGTCTCATATATTTCCGCCGGATGTCCTGAAGTGCCTATTATCTGAAGAACGCAGATGCTTTAAGAAGAATTCGTTCTGCTCCTTCTTCGGCCATTGCCAGAACTCAGATCCTAGCCCAGCCTCCATGCGCCACTTCTCCGCGATCTGGAAGGGGATGGAACCGACCCGTTTTAGATCCCGACTCGGCGAATAGCCGTCATTGAGGCTCTGCAACATCTTGTTATTCTCAACGATGGTTTCCACATCCTGCTCATGGTGGTGGGCCATAGTGTCAGTCTCTTCATCGTAGTACACGGTGGTCTTTACCAAGCCCCACGAGTCGTATAGAACTCCAGCTTTATTCAATTTTCCAACTCCGCTGTGGAAAGAAGCCCCGTACGGAGCATGAGAATAGATTCCGCTTGGGCCTCACCCCAGTGGTTGGCCTCCTCAAAGGTGGAGAAGCCAACATGCTCCATGAGCAGATTATACTTCCCGTCGGTCTCGATGATTTTCATATTGAGTGCGACCGGGACCGTTAGGATCGGCATCTACCGAGAAAGTTCCTCGATATAGAGAACACCGGCTCCGGCTCCGAGCCGAACGGATATAACTACACCGGCTTGAACTTTGAAGATTTGAGGGTCACCGTTAGGCATATAGACTGACAGGGCACCCACTACTCCATTGGAGAAGCCGACCCATCCAGTGTGACTGGTTAGGGTCATTCGAACCGCCCTAGTTTGCTCCCCTAGTTCTTGTGTGGACGCCGATGTGGATGTGGCAGCGACTTCTGTCGTAGCGGTCACCGTCCATGGGTTCGCGAAAGCCGGAACGGACATCAGCCCGACCAGAGCGAACGCTGCAAGAAACTTAATCATTCTATTGTCTCCATTTGTAAAGCTATAGCCATTTCCATGAGCGGCGCTAGGTCTGAGGGAGGGGCATGGTCCAATTCAAGGCCGTTCTTAACGGCGGTCATCATTCGTTCTTCATCGCCTAGTATGGCCGCCCACACGGACTCGGAAACCCACGTTCCTGGTTGCAGCCGGGAGGTGGTCTTAAGCTCGGTAAGGATGGACTCAATCCTGACCTCCTTCCCTTGCCATTTTTCCTGAACTATGTAGTGCTCAAGAATAGCCATAAGAAGAGCCGAGTTGTGTGGGCTTGCAGAGACTGCGACGGCAAATATCTTTTCCGCAGCCAAATCATCAACCCTGACTTGATCCCCCATAGACTCAAGACCGATTAGGGTCAGGGCGAGTTGACGGCGGAACATAGGGTCAATGGGATACCGCTTGTAAGCGTCCCAGTTTTTCTGTAGGGCAAGAGGCTTGTTTATATCCATAGCTGGTCTAACCCAGCCAAAATCCCTGTGAGCCATCGACCACAAAACGGTCCCGGTCAACAGGGCTAGGGAGAGGGCCATAGCTGGCAGCGCCATGGACAGTCGGGGAATATTGAACCCCCGTCTAGCCGCGTCTCGTGACCATATCCCAAGAGCCGCCGCAATCAAAAACCCGGTAGCCGGATTCTGAAGTGGGAACGCCATCATTGAGATGGTCCCGCCTATCGCAACGACCCACACAGACGCTTTGCCCAGGCTTGTTTTAGGCTTCACGGTCATGAGGTTGCAGTACATGGCAACGGCTATAAGCAGCCCTATTATCCCGTATTCAGTGAGGATCTGGAGAGCTTCGTTATGCGCTGCACCGGCGTAAACCGTGGTGGGACGCATGATAGTGTCAAGCCACGGGAACACCGCTATATGGGCCTCTTGGACCCGTGAGTAGCCGTAGTCGAAGCTTCCTGCCCCGTGGCCCCATACTGGAGACTCTAGCCACAGGAAGACCGTGTTAGTGAATATCTCCAGGCGAGAGGTCAGGGACGACATGGCGTCCACGCCAAGAAGGTCGGGGAAGAGCGCCACTACAGACGCTCCTGATGCAATCAGAGCTACCGCAACCCAGTATTTCTTGTTGACCACCAGCGCTAGGATAACGACCGAACACAGGATCGGAACCCATGTGAATGATTCGTTAAACCAGATTGAGTAGACGACCGCCGCTATAGCGATAGCCGCCCCGGTAAAGCCCCATGTCCTGTTTCGGTACATGACAGAAAAACAGACGGCGAACGGGCAGGCCAGAAGCAGCCACTCAACGATCCAGTTCTGATTGCCAAACCCCCCTCCTGAGATGGGGCGGACAAACCCAAGGACCAGCGCCCCCACCATGCAGACCAGTACAATGGGGATAAGCCAATCAAGCTTTATGCGAGAAAAGAGGAAATAAGCTGCGCCCAACAGAAGAATATTCTGTAGGACGAGGAGCCCATTTCCCAAGTCTGGTGCCCATAACAGGGTAAGTGCTGCCCACCCAATAAAGGAAATGGCGCACACATCCGGTATGGAAAATTCTAGCCTTTTAGCTCTACTCAGTAAAACAGCCCCGTAGAAGGAGAACAGGGCGATTGCAACCCACCGTGCAGGATGAGGAGACATCCCGTCGAGGTGGAACAGGGCGACAATCCCGAATAGGATCGCCGCCCCAATTCCTACAATCATTACTCGATTATGATCGTAACGGTAGCGTCTGTCGCTCCGGTAGCGGCACCATCGCTGTGAACTGCAATGATCCCACCCTGCTTAACCGCCGTATTGGCGGCAGGGGAAACCGAACCGGGGTCCGGGGTATCAGATACCGTAGAACCCGCGTCAGACAAAGAACCCAAGAGAAGGGTGTAGCCTGAAACACCAGCGAACTTGCTGGTTTCAGTCGCAATAAGAATGGTGAATACTGAATCACCCTTCACCGCCCCGCCCACAGGAGAGGCAGAAACCAAGTAAACATTGGAAATCTGCCCATCACGATGAACCGAAACGTACTGCGTTGATGCCGTGCCAATGTCGGGGAAGTCGAGCACGTAGGTCCCCGCGCCGATAGGCGCAGTCTCTCCGTCTCCGTTTTCCCACACCGCGCTACCATTGGCTCTCTGCTTTATGTTCCACCCCGCATCCGCAGTCGAGGCAAAGCCTACGACCATAGCGAGCGCAAGAAAGAAGCCGAGAATTTTCATGGTTTGACTCCTTTCTGGAGATTACGAGGTGGTAAGATCGGCAATGAGGCCAGAACCGGCTTCGTTACGCGACTCTAGCGAGTATTCAACGATCAACTGTTTGCGCTCGCTGTCGCCTGTGCGCGACAAGTCCTGAAGCTGGAACGACCGCAAATAAGCCACGGCCCACAGGTCTTTCTGGAGAAGCCAAGCATCACGAGACCGCGAGAAGCGGTTTGCAATGATCTGGAATTCACCAAAATCGCTGTTGTAAACGTCAATAGCAGCGACCAACTCCGAGTCTTCGGCACCCTTGAATCGAGTAGCGTTGCCCGTGAAGGTCGAAGCTTCCTGCTTGTTGAAAGCGCCAACCATGAGGCAGTCAGGATCACCACCGGCGGTCCAGCACGACTCAATAACGCCCTTAAGCAGAGTCTCCGTGAAGGCCCGCTGAGTACCATCAGTACGAGCCGTATTGCCGACCGAACCGTCGGAGCCACCAGTGCCTGCGCTGGTGTTAGTGTCCATCCAAGCACCAAGGCCAGCAGTGGTGCGGGCCGTAGCCGTATCGCCCGTAGTCTCAGCGCCGTTGCGCGTCAGGGCGACTTCCATGTCACGCTTAAGCTCGCGAGCTCGCTTGGAAACCTGATAAGCCATTTCCGACTTCCGACCGGCTTTGTCAACCGCCTCGGACGTTCCGGTAATACGCGGAACCTTGTCAGAAATCTGGCAGGAGTTAGACAGCCGAACCGTGACGGTCGCGGCGTCAGTGGTAGCTTCATCACCTTCAATTACGGCGTTCTGGGCCGCTGTCGCCAGCGTATCAGTCTGCCATTCGTGAAGGATGCCGGTAGCTTTCTTGCGACCGATGCCTGACATAAAGGGCGTGTCGGTCGGGCTGATGTCATAAATAACATCCGAAAGGTCTTCGCGGCGACCGATCTGAATGCCGGTGTGCAGTGTACTGGTAGGAAGTGCCATTTGGCCGTCTCCATTGGGATCAGGCCGAGAATCTTAGGTAATGAAATCCTCGAATAGTTTGGCAGCCGTTTCCGAGTTAACGGAGCGGTTACCGTTCTTGCCTGATCTGCGTAGTTGCTTCATGAGACGCTGGCGATCCTCTCCGGCAGATTCACCCCTTTCAGGAGAACTACCGGGCTTTGCCATTCTCTTCGCACCCTTGATCTTCTTCGCAAGTTCGGGCTTCTTGGCTACCAGGGCATCATATTTCATGGCCTTGTGGGCCTGAATAAAGGTGCGATGGTCAACGAGATTGTCCAGTTCGTTCTGTGTAAACCCCTCATTGATGAGGTAGTTGGCAACACGACGCTTTGTTTCAGTGGCCTTTGTTTCATCACCCATGTGGGGGAGAACGCGGACTAGAGCCTGGCGTTCGCCTTCAACATGGTTTTGCAGCCGCTGCTGGTTCTCATGTTCGATCCTAGAGACTTCGACGTTGATGGCTTCATTAGCCTTGTTTTTCGCCTCAGACTTACGATCCCAGTTAGCCTTCTCGTACTGATAGCGATTCAGGTCTGTTTGAAACAACTCGTCCCAATTGGGTTCCTGTTCGCCTTGCGCTTCAAGAGATTGATAGAGGCCTGCAAGCTGGTCGAGTCTTGCCCGCGCCTCTGCGTCGGCTTGCTGTGACTTGGTTGTCGCTTCGGCCTCAAAGGCCCGGCGTTCATCAGCAAGAGTCTGCGTTTTTTGCCGGTAATCTGATTCGCGGGAGTAACCAGAGGTTAGCTCGTCCAGTGTAACTTCATGCTCTACGCCGTTCACTTTAACGGCATAACGCTCGGACTGGGCCTCCTCGGGTGCCTGCTCTTCATCACCGTCAGCCTCGTATTCAAGATCCCCTTCAGGGGGCTCGTCTTCGGGCTGTGATTCTTCTGTATCATCCGCCTCATCCGAGACCTCTAGGGCTTCTTCGGATTCATCGGGCTTGGGCTCCTCTTCGGGGATTGTTCCATCCTCGGAAAAGAGACCCTCTATGCGCTCAATGGGGGTTGATTCCGATCCCGTTTCTGGGTTGTCGGCCATCATGGTCCTCCGTTATACGGCTTTAAGGCCGGGGAATCTGCGCTTGCGCGTCTTTTCCTCTTCCAGAGCCGCTATGTATTTGACTGATGTCTCGCCCCTCTTAACGTGCTGCTCTATCACGCCTTTCAGCTTCTTGAGAAGCATCAGAGTTCGCCAACAGTCTTCACGATGAGGCATTCCGTCAGGCCCAGTGGACTGCCACTCGGCCATCAGTTTCTCCTCGATGGTGTCAAATGCCTCAACGAAAAGCTCGTTATTTAAGAGGCGTTTGGCGTTCTCTCCACGTTCACGCTCGCGGATCAGCTTGCTTTCGTCGTACAATGGATGCTAACGCTTTCCGGCGTCTTTAGAATTCATCCGTGAAGTAACGATGTTGGCCGATTTACTCTCATTGACCATAGGATAACCGTCTTCGCTCACACCCGGCGAACCCTGAGTCCAGTTCACCGGTCGGCCCTTGCCCATTTTTGGGGCAGAGCCAGTGTGGCTCGACGCCGAAGAATAACCCTTCTTCATTGTCTAACTCCTTAGTTGAGAACCGATGTGAGGAAGGCAAGGATTTGATCCCCGTCTTCTTCCGGTTCCATTATTGCCGGTGGTCCCGGCGTAACCCCTTGCGGGGATTGGACTAGCCGCTTAATAGGGCTAGTTGATTTCCCAAAACAGGTTCAATGGGTGAATCAAGATTTTTCTGCGTAGGGTTAACTTCCCTCTTCATCTGATTCTTATTGCTCTATACGGGTTTAGGGGTTAAAGTCGCCGCTACCTTGGCGTCGGATTGTGCCCTTGCCACTTGTGCAGAGACACCCGCTTTGGCTCGGATCGCTTCTATTTCCGCAGCATTTTTTTGCTGTTCCATCTGCATCTCCATGCGGAACTTCTCCTGTTCCCGGATCATAGATTGATTGTGTTCCTCTTGATTCATTTGTAATTTTAATTTCTCCCGTGCCATCTCCATTTGCATTCTCTGCTGAGCAGTCTGAATGCTAGCCTGCATCTTCTCCTGCTCCATCTTGAACTTGGCCTGCTCCATCTGCATCTCACCCTGAACCTTCTGGGCTTCCGGGTCAGGCTTCGGCGGGGGCGGCTCTACACCCTGCGGATCAGTAAAGAACAGATTGGCGTTCTTGAACCCGGCGGTTACAGCCAGTTCCTTGAACGAATTATAGAGGTTGTCCATCTTCACGAGGGGACCATCAGCCCCACCCTGGAACTCTACAGCCTGCTTCTGGACGTTGAGGATGCCACCAATGGCCTGAGCCTTCTGGCCCATGTTCCCCATACCGATGCCGACGTTAACCGTAAGATCCATGTTGGTATTCCACGACCGGGGGTCGATAGGAATCCACTCGTTACGCAGGCGGACGGTGCGGGCTTCGTCTTGGTTGTTCACGACCAGCTTGTTGATCTTCCTGAACAGATCCTTGACACCCGTTTCCGCGAAGGTCCTAGCTATCATCTCGATGCGCTCGTCGGCCTTGTTGGTCAGAATGTTGATTCCGGTCGCTGTCTTGTTAAGCGAGTTGGGATCAAGCCCCTGAGAATAACGAGTAACTCCTGTGCGGCTCTCTCTTATCTGCTCAGTGAACTCAAGCAGGGGGTACGCAAACTGGCCCAGAGTCGGAGTCTGGATCGGCATGAGAACCTCGCCGGGAGGCCGGTTGGTTCGCACAATCCCAGACGGGCGGTTGGTAAGGAGATCGTCCATCTCCACTTCGCCTTCCATGACTGCGAAGCGGTTGTTGTTAACCCCGTACATATTATCAAGCAACTGCCGGAGAATGGTGGAGCGGATCAACTGTAGATCGCCGACCATATCCGCGACTGACCAGCCGAAGAACTTGTGCGGGATCTTGATCGGGGTTAGCGATACGAAAGGTATGTCGTCAGCGGGCACATTATCCATAATTTCATAATTTGCATCGCCCCCTACGGTCACCTTGCGTAGTTCTGCTATCCCATCGCCATCGTAGTCCACCTTGAGGTAGCACTCAATAATCCAGACTTCCCTCATTGAGGGGTCAATTGAATGCCCAACATCGGGATATTCGTCGTCTATGTCGAATCGTGCGATTCTCTCTTCGTTAAACTCTCCTTCTCCTGTGCCGCCGGACTGGAGCCGCATGACCTGCTCTTCATCAAAACCCATCTGGATGAGTTCGGAGACTGTTTTTCGTACTCTATGCCCTGTGAAAGAGGCATCTTCGATTGAAGTGGCTCGCCTGGAGATGAGGAACTCTTCGGGCGGCATAACGTGTATTTTGACCCGGTTTGCTGGGTGAGTGCGTAGAATAGTGATGTCATAAGCCGTCTCCATGACCTCTGGGGCGACTTGAGCACCTTCGGCTACGGGGAAACTCCCTGCCTTCTCGTAATCCCTTTGTTCAACGAGTTCTGTGCCCTCTTCGTCAAGAAGCAGAGCAAGCTCGTCCTCCGAGAGGTCGGTATAGGATTCCCTGTCTGTTACATCAGAGTCATCCCAGTAGACCTTTAGGGTTCCGTTCTTCTGGAGAAGAGCGTCCTTGAACCACTCGTAGAGGATCATGAACCCTTCATTGTCCTTCTGGAAAATGTGGTTCACATACTCGGTCTGCTGTTCAGAAAGCTCTTCGTCTTCCGGTCCCACGGCGTCAAACTGAACGACTTTTTCCCCACCCGCGAAGATCTTCATCAGGGCAGGCATAATCCATTCGATGGTGTCGAATACATCCGTAAGAACTACCTGCGAGCGCCCGTCTATCTCATTACCGAACGGCTTGCCATAATAGTAGTCCATAGCTGTGCGGCGCTGTTCAGAAAGCTCCCCGCCCATGAACCCCATGGAGTGGGTGATCTCTGAACTGATAATGGACCGGAGTCGGTCCTTGTCTACGGCCTTGAATTTATCAGTTGGCACTTCACCCTACCTCCGAAAGCCCTTGCCACCGAGACGTCGGGCGGCAAGATTGTTAGATGATCCGTCTGTTCTAAGTTCGGACAAAGAAGGATGCCGAAGTGGTGCCCCCTCTAGGAGCCCTCTGGTACGGTT
>TARA_R110000765_G_scaffold80728_1_pt1 | contig 16995 bp, 9 predicted proteins | sample TARA_R110000765 | Tara Oceans TARA_R110000765 (sample SAMEA4398168) | marine metagenome | biome: Polar Biome; feature: [MES] marine water layer (ENVO:01000295) within the mesopelagic zone...; material: water (ENVO:00002006), including particulate matter (ENVO:01000060) such as...... | reverse complement strand
TCTATCCGATTAAGGGACTTCACCCGGCCCGTGTGCTCACCCTTCGCCAGGTTCAACTGCTCCATGATCTTCCGCGCCGCGTGCTGAGTGACGTACTCGCCCGACCACGTTGTAAGCATCTGGGCTATTCTACGCCGACCCGGTGCGTGCTCAGCGATAGCACACGCTTCGCGCAGTCTAGGGCCGTACTGTTTGGCTAACTCTTTATAGCTTGCCATTAAGATCCCAAGCGAGGGTTTAGGCTAATCTACGGGTTCGATATCGAGGATAACGGCTACGGAAGTCATTGCAGTAAAGTCGAAGGTTGACCCATCTCCGCTTAGGGTAAAGAAGATCGTACCTCGACCGGCTGACGGTCCCAGCGTACTTCCTCTCACGTTGTACATGAAGGAAGATTGATCAGCCAGTGAGTCAACACTGCCCTGTGTAACAAGGCGGTTGCCCTGGTTTTGGGACATCACAACACCAACTGTGTAGGTGCTTGCGGCGAACAGGTTTGTGCCGCCCATGTGGTCTGCGTGATGCAGTGAGAAGGGGAACTGAGCCACAATGCTAGACACCTCTCCTGCCACGGTGTTGTCCTTACCTGCGCCAGCAGCACATGTGGTGTGGACGTAACAAGCATCTTCGTGGCTAGTGTTCGCACCAAAGGCAGCGCCATCCGTAAGCACTATCACTGCGCGGTGAATGATACCCTTCTTAGGTACACTAAACGACCAAGTATAAGTAGACGCCGTGGAAGCATCCGGTAGGTCGGAGACGGTAGCTGCCGAAGAAACCTGATACCTTCTGTTAGTAACAGTGCGTGGCATTCAGCCCCCTCTTATCCGCGAATGTAATCAATAATAACGAGGTCACCTGCGGTGCCTGCCCCACTCTTCTTCACACGAAGAACGGTTCCTGCGGCGACAATGCAGTTGGCTGGGATGATACCGGTAGTAAATGACTTGATGTTAATGACGTTACCCGTTGCCACCTGAATCGCAATCGAAGTCGTTGTCGCACCTTTATACAAGTCAACATTCACGGTCGCGCTGCCCGCCTTGGGGACGACTGCCATGCCCGTGACGATGATGGGGTAGTCGAGTGAGAAGTCTTGGGCAGTAGCACTTGCCGCTGTTTCAATCACCAACTGCTCCAGTGGACGACCGGTGCCGACTACTGTCGCGCCAGCCACACCAGTGATCGCGCCTCCCTGATTCCTTGATTCAGGAGCAGAGGGGCAGATCATCATGGCTCCGCCGTTAGCGGCGGTAGCGTCAACCGTCACCCGACCCAAAACGATAACCTGTGCGTCTCCACTAGGAGCACTAAAGGTCATGTTGTCAGCTTCGGTTGCACCCACCGAGTCCCTTAGGTAGACAGGAGCACCAATACCGCTGGAGGTAGAAGTGTTAAAGTCTGTGACCAAACGCCAAGGGAGGACGATGCCAGTCGTATTGGCGGAGATGTCTGTCTTGGCGATCATCAAACGACCGTTTGGTCTTGTTGCATCCGTAGCGTTATCCGCATCAGCCAGATTCACCTTCAGGCGTTTACCCGTTGAGCCCGATACGTATACGATCTGATTCTTCTTGATGGCTACTTCTGCGAGAACCTTAACGCCCTCTGAGTAGTTGAGATCTGAGCCTGGTTTGATAAACTTCTGTTTGATGTTCGCCATCTATGTCTCCTAAGACTTTCAAGGCCCGTGGCCTGCTTGATTGTTATTCCTATTCGTCAGCTATGTCAACTGTTTCCATAGCATTTGCGTCGGCCAGACCGTCGGCCATTGCTATCAAAGCGTTGTTCCCCAACAGGCCCCCAAGGATGGTCAGTACTATAATAAGTGTCTGAGGGTGTCTGAGTGCGGAGGTAATACTCCATAGGGACCGGCTACGCATTTCGTCTAAACGCTCTTCGATCCTACCTAATGCGCTAACCGTGTACTTCTGCTCTGTCTGGATAACAGCCACCGACTCACGAATCCCACCAACTTGTTCTTCAAGATTTGTTACCCGTAGTTCCAATCCGCTCATCGTTCATCCTTAGTGGGATAACTTTATCTTATTACTCATCATATAACCACCATGGCTGCTCGTACCGATCTTCTTTCATGTACTCGGACCATTCTTGGATTAGCTTAGACTCGGCCTTTGTTTCCAGTTCTCGTTTCTCCCGAGTCTGGCCCCTGACTCTAGTAAGACGTTCTTGTTCGGTACTAATCAACGACTTGCGGTACAACCCAAATATCTCGCGGGCCGCCTCATACCGGACACGAAAGTGCTCGTCTGTTTCTAGGAGAGTCTTAACCTTAGCTGACGATAAGTCCCGTTTACCGGTAACAAATCCAAGGTAGAGATGGAACATGTCGAGTTCTTTAGAGAGGGGATCAACCACAAACTCTTTCGTGGCCCACCCCAGTAGGGGTAGTTTATACTTGATGCGAGTTTCACCTTTGTACTCGTAAGTTTCGACGAGAGAGTCTTGCACACCTACTCCCAGACGAGTCAAATTCTCTAGGAGATAAGTGTTCCCTACAGCGGCCCGTCCACCGTACTGGGATACGGGGAGTGACTCGCCTGACATCCTGTACATGATAGAAGTCATCATCGCATCTGCAAGTGGGTTCAGGAAGCTTCCCCCAAACTGACCCGCCTCCCTGGCCCACATGCCGGGGTCTACGGCATATGGAATCTCGGTGCCATCGCTTACCACAAGTTGCAACCCCATCACAGGAATGGCTAAAATTATCTCGGCTCCTTCCAAGGTACTGGTCAAATACTCAAGCTGAGAAATCAGAGGTAACGTGGGAACAACGAAATCGAACTTACGACCCACATACTTCCAGTATTGCTCCATCTGGCCCGCTGTGGCCCGTTGTGGCATCCCCACGATGGGGTAGCGGCCCAACCAGCGGCTTATATCACCCCGCATAGCTACGGTTTGAGCTTCCTCCGCCGTCATCGGCTGTCCGGGACTAGGTGCCCACTGTGCGGGCTGCGTCATATAGCGGGACATCATCCGAAGTCTTTGTGCGCGGGTGCTGAACGTAAGATACTTGTTCCCGTAGTTAAGCCACTGCTCTGGAAGTGTTCGCCCTAGCTCTGACATCTCAGTGAATGCGTCCATTACTTGCAGGAAACTGTTTTTATGCAGGGTATAGAACAAGAATGTACTACCAAACCATTTTTTCTCAAAAGGACTAACCGAGTCCGACCAGTTAATCAGGGTCCTATCGAGCATCTTCTCGGCTTCGTCGATCGACATACGTTTCTGCACGCGGTAGTACCAGTAAGTAACTGCCCGCATACGCCCAACCGCGTCTTGAATGCCGATTTGGAACTGCCTGTGGATACCGTTGTAAGTCATGGCTCCGGTTTCTATCGCGTGCTCGTACCAACCCCGGGTTCCGTGCTCGCTTAGAACCTGTTTCGTAAGCCTGTGGCTGGCCTGTGCGTAATCCTCTAGCCCGATCCACTCCCTCGCTCCGGCCATCTCGGCTTCAGCAAGCATCTGACGGAATGTAACGGGCACTCCATTCTCAATCATAGCTACGTCGTTAGACCCAGCGTAAAATTTACCCCAGTTCCTATCTGTAAACGCGGAGAGAAAGGTTGCTCCGGGGAGCCTCCCGTCAGGAGACAACTTAGCAACTCGCTTAAAGAATTGATCTTGTACCACTTTCCCCACGTAAGGAAACATCGCCACCCCGCCGACTAGACTTAGGGCTGTGCCCTCTATCCCGTGATAGTAGGTGAGGTTGGCTGCATCCTGGAACCACTGGATAGGTACGTAAGCAACTCTGGGGACCAGGAGCCCAAATAGTATGTGTTGTCTCCAGCCCCGAAGAGACGTCCTAATCGAACGAGCGGTCCCATTAATGAAGCGCCGAATGAACGATGTGTCCGCCTCTGCGATTGCCACAGAGTACCACTCGTCAAGAACCTTAGTGAGATTCCCGATCTGCTCATTCATACTTGCCTGAAGTTCAAAAGGAAGTGCGTTGAGTCCTGACCGACCGTTCCCACGAAGGACCATCGCGGTATGTTGATTACGTACAATCTTCATCTGATCGTCAAATCGCTTCTTAATGCCAGGGGTTGCGAACGCTTCGAACCCCCAACGGGCGTTGCCGTCCAGCGCATCAAACCAACCGATTCGAATATCTCTGCGGGCGATACTTTCGAAAGAGCGAACACGCCCGTCCGTAAGAGTTACTGTACGCGCCGCTTCGTCCACTTTTAGGATTTGTTCGGCAGGTTTCTGCCCAACCTTATTCCGCCAAGCGGCCTCCCACTCAGGATAACGTGCCCACGTCGCCCAAAGTTCCTCCTGCTCAGGTTTATACCCGACAACCTCCCTCCACCAAGGGCGGCCCGCTTGGGGTTTTGCATAATCAACAGACGCCCTTGCCTCCTTGGGCTTAGCCTCTATCCGGGCACCAGGGGGGCGTGTCGGATGGTACGTGAAGTCTTCGAGTTCTCGGAACAAAGCCCCGAAAAGTTCTGTCTCCTCCATATCTACAACCCAGTCACCTGCGGCCCACGGTCGGGCAGTTCTCGCCGCAGTCTGTGCGCCTATGGAAGCACCTCGGTAATCTCGGTTAATGAAGTTCATATAGTCTGCTGTTTCGGGGCCTACGGAGCGCATCCCCAGACTCGTCCGCAGAGTGCCATCCAACAATTCCGTAGATGCCCCGGACAGGAGGAGCCGTAGGTGTTTTTCCCTAGCGTTTGCGTAGCGAGCACCCATCTCCCCTTTGTACGACTTGTTGACAGGATGCACAGTACTCTCTTGTAGCCTGATGCCATCAATAATATGCTCTTCCATCTTCTCAAACAATCGGCGATCGGTCGATAGATTGGGTCCTATCCCGTTTACGGAGTCCCAGTCGAACTTCTTATGCACATACGTACGAACTTCTTCTAGGAGCTTGTCCAGTTCTTTCGGCGGCGGCATAACTCCGCGACCCTCATCGATATAGGCTTTGATGATCGCAGTCAGAATCATACTATCTTCGGACGTTTTGGGGATCTGCCCTGCACCGCGCATCCCAGCCTGACTTTGGTATGCGAACCGCTCGCCTTGGATGTGACGCAACCCCATACGGATAAGCGACTCGTTTAAGTCTGCGATAGCAGAGATTGTGAGGCGATCGACACCTAAATACGGGAGGGCGGCCTGAAGTGTCACCTTTTTATTGGTCCCTGGGACCCGTATTTTTTTCGCGTACTTACTCATGACAACGTGGATTCCACCCTCTTGGGAAAACAGGTCGAGTAGGTCGTCGAATGCTCGCTCAGCATTCGGAGCGTGTTCAATGACGAGGTTAATTGAAGTCTCGATACCCCTCATACGGCGTAGATGTCTCCGGATACCTAGTTGTACTCCTTCATGGAATTTGGCGGGGTTCGCTTTTATCCAACGATTAAATATAGGAAAATTCTCCGCCGTTTTCTTGATCTGAATCCCCGTATAGGCGATCCAAGTTGACCGGGTCTGATACCATTTATTCCACGCAGCGAACCAGTTGGTCTTGACGGCCTCATCAGGATAGCCCAGCCGTGCGGCTATGGTGTTGCGGGTTGCGAGTCCTAGCTCTCGGCTTGTGGCGGCCAATTCGTGCGGTAGACGTCGAGTTCTAAACGTGTGGAATACAGAATTGGGGTCTGCCCAAACACTGCGGACCTTCTCCGCCGTGTAAATCATCTCCAACTCTTCTATCCCGATCTCCGCTTCACGCGGGGCACCACGGGGGCCAATCTGCCGTTGTTCCGGGAAGAACTTTTCTGCCGCACGAGGAACCCCACTCTTAGGTCGTGAGAGAGCTTCGATAAACCCGTGCGCCCCCGTACCTACCCAAGAATTCTTAAACGCGGCAATATCTGCATCATCTAGTGCCCCCTGCCGGACTACAGACTCTGCTGTGTCCCACAAACTATTGACGAGACGGGTAGCCTTCCCCGCAAGCCCTGCGTAGGGCTCTTCAAGAACCTTCATCGCCCCCGCAAAAAGCTCCTGCATTACAATTGTTTCATCTTCCAACACTTTTAGCTCTGCGAGCACGTTCTCAAGAACGTTACGCGCTTCAGGTAGTCCCATCGAAATTCCCAATTCGGGTGTTCGAATACCGACACTAGTGAATTGATCGATAATGTCTTTGGTTAGGCTCCCTTTCGCAGTCACATAAACACTTTTAAGTTGCTCATAAACAAGCGTTCGATCTCGCGCTACACGAGTTAATTTTTGTAGGGTTCGGTACGCCCGGATAGCGCGGGGTTCGGTCCCGAGTCGGGTGAACGCCGAAAGTACCAACTCTTTGATCCCATCGTCACCTACTTTGATGCCGAGTTGTTTCATGTTGTGGCCGTAAGCCTTGAGGAAGTCTTCTACGGACATCTCCTTACGTCCCACCCGCATAGCCGCCTGGAGCATCTCGGGGTTGTCCAGCATAGAGAACAGCTTAGCCACGTTTGGATCGACCTTACCTAAATCTGAGCCCAGGCCAATAAGCCGGATACTTTGCATAAAGGAATGAAGGGCTTTGTTGGCTGTAACGCGCTGCGTAGCGGCTATCTGCCACGCCTTGTACTTAATATCCAACTCTTGGACCAAGAGTTTTTTACTTTCCTCGACGTATTCGATTGCCTTCTTTATCGTTTCCTGCTCATCAGTTGCTTTTCCAAGTTTAGCTAGCCGTTCAGCGAGGTGTGTCCGGTTTCTTCTAACGACATCAATACTATTACCCAGTTCATCCTCGATTAACCGAAGGATATCCGCTACGTTTGAGCCCTCATCAATAGCCTGCGAACCTAAGAAGCGTGTGATGCCGACGTTAAAGATCGCATCACCGGCCCCAGCAACATCCTCGGACATTTTCTGTAGTCCGTAGATGAATGACGAGAGATCTTCTTGAGCAAGTTGCCTCGTGTTAAACGCTTCCTCCCACATGGCGGGAGTGGGGTGGGCCTTTGTGGTGTCGTGAGCTTTCTGGATGAAGCTATAAACACGAGCAAACCCCGTCTCACTATGCTTTTTCCCCCAGGTCACAGCCTTAAACTGACGTTGGAACTCCTCTTGTGCGGCACCAGATAACCTCTCTCCCATCGCCCCAAGAAGCTGTTCTCCACGGGGTCTTAGTTGGTCTTGATCTCGGGTTCCCAGTTTTCTACGCACCGCACGCTTGCCCGCCTTGTAACCAGAATGTAGGAATACACCGGCAAGGATACCGTCGAACTCCAGACCAAACTGTAGCGCAACCGTTGAGAATCCTGCCACGCCTCTAAGGGACAGGAAGATCTCCGGATCGTCTTCTGCCCCAAATTCAATCGTACCAAACTTCCGCCCCAGAGATACATCCGGCATCCAGTCGTAATAGGCTTCACCAAACTCCGACATGTAAACCCCAATGTCGGTGTCCTGCTTAGTCAGGCGGTCGAGCATCTTGGGCTGCCCGATTACTTGTGCAACCTCGATACTGGTCCACTGCGCCTTGTCTCGGTCACTAAGCCCCCACCTGTCCATCTCGTCTTCGCCCCATTTTTGTCGGGCCATAGCAAAAGCTGACCCCACTGCCTCCGAAGGTGCGAATCGGATTACCCAGTCTAGTGCCCGCATGGGGCTGATATCGGATAAGATTGAGTCCGGATTTGCCCAGTCTTGGGCTGCCTTACCAAACAGCCCCTCATCTCGGTCGTACGAGATTATCTTGCCCTCTCTAGTCACAACACCCGACAATCTTCTTGTCGGCAACAGGTTGGCCAGCCACGCTTTTACCCAACGACCCTCAACATGCGTCGGTGACTCCCACTTCCACATTTGCTCCATGATTGTAGCGAGATCTGTGTCCCCGTTTAACTCTTCTGCGATCGAACGTATCTCAGCATCATCAGCGTGTACCTTTCTATATGAGATATAGTCCGGATCTTCCGCTCGCTCCCGCCAACCGTCTCCGATTTTGTCCAATCTTTCTACGAGGTCATCCCGACCACGTTGTGCCGCCATAATCTTCAGGGCGTCCGCCGTAATTTTTGCGCCCCGACTCCGGGGGACCCCAAACACTGGCTGGACGGTGTCCATTAGAACCTCACCGGGCCTGAGGGGCATACTTTGAGCACTACCACCAGGCATGTTCCAGTACACTAAGGGCAACCCTAAATAGGCCAGGTGCTGTGCGATATGTGACGTACCGCCTAAAAGACCCTCGCCACGGTTGTACCGACGAAGTTGTTTATCCGCGTCCGTGCTGTGAATGAGGCCCCGTCCGAGGTGCTTGATCGGCGCGACTTCGCGCTTAACTTTAGTCTCGGCCCAGCGTTTGATCTCTTCGTTCTGTTCATCCGTAAGTTCATACGGGTTAAGGCCAAGCTGTAACGCCCGCCGTTCTGTGTAGTCAGCCACCAGGCCGTACTCTAGCTCATCTAGGTCAAATGAAAACTCACCGTCGAACGTTTCATACATAGGAACTGTGACATATTCACCAAAAACTTCTTCTTGTCCCGAGATATGCGTACCAAAGACTTCCATCGATGTGCGGCGCTCTTTCCACATCTCGGCCACACGGGACCACTCCTGCTCATCAACCGAATTTTTTAGTCCTTCGAGAGTCACGTTTTGCCAACCACGCGCAGAATCCCGCAAAAGCTTCTCTGGAACTCGTACTCGATAGAGTTCACGTAAGATTGGATCTACCATCGTAGTTGCGAGGTCGTCGTTTACTTCCTGTGCGAAGCGCGGAACCACCCCCACAGGTTGTCCGTTAAGCACCCCGACATAAATAGCGTCAACATTTCCATTAGCGACATTCTGTTGAATAAGTTTCTCGGTGTTCGCGTTGACATCGAGCCGCTTTCTAATCTTGACAGGAAGTTCCTTATAGAGTTCATCGAGATCTTGCGCCTGAAAACCCAGGTGCTTCATGGCGTAGAAGTTAAGTGCGTTCGCCACGTCTACATCACGTTCACCCTTTTTACCTTTCTCGTAAAGAGGATTATCTTCGGACCAAGTATTTACTGTATCCTCGTTTAAGACATAAGAGAGTAACCACCCGATCATCCCAGCCTGGTCTTCGGGAATCTTCGGGTGTTTTACTTCGAGCTTATCCAGTGTTTGAAAGTACTCGTCTTCTAAGCTTGTCCCCATATTCAGCCACTGTGGGTCCCAGTGCCGGGATGTAACCAACGCTGGATCCCAGCGGGGAGTCTCCCCCCCGGGGAGAAAACTTAGTCCCAGATTAACGAGCCCGCCCTGGTCCAACCAGCCTCGGCCAAGCTTCAGCTTCTCATCCATCTCCTCTATATCGCTCTCTAGCTTAGGGAGTTGGTCCGCTTGCTTCTGTGCCGCCTCTATGAGAGATATGTCTGTTGGCCCTGGGTCTAGGGGGGCCTCCGGCTCAGGGAAGTCCCGCCTATACCCGCCAGCAGGGAGCGATACCGATGGAAACTCGTCGGGCATTTACTACTCCGAAGGCGGCGCTTTTATTTCGGGTGGCTTAGGGTCTTCGAGGGGGATATCGCCGGTTAGGACGGAGGAGTCTGAAACAACTGGGTTCGCCAACGCTTCCTGAACCCGGTCTTGCTGTTCCTGTTGGACGTCTGACCATGTCTTCGCCAACCAGTCGCGGGAGTGTCCCCCGGATTTGACCAGCGCCTGCTTTTCTACTGCCCTGACGGCGACTGCCCTGCGCTTTACGGCCCGGGCTTGCTTACCGGCGTCACGCACCATCGAGTTCATTAGTTGTTTGGCGGTTTTACCTGTACGAGCCTGCATTTGAGTGAAAAATGGGGAGGTAAATAGGTCGTAGCCCATCTGTGTGGTGGGGTTTACCTCTCTCGTACCCGGTGTCAGCGAGGACTCGTGCATCAGGGCCACGTTGGTTGCCATCCGATGCTCTAGGTCGATCTGATCGTCACTCTTTCCACTACTACCAAGTACGGCCATAATCAAATCGGGGGAGTTGTCTAACTCTCCGCCGCTATGAGCACTTATATAAGCCGACCAATCCTTGGCCGCAGATAGCCCCCCCTGTTCCTCTAGCCACGGGATCAAACCAAGATTATCGGGAATCATCCCCGTCATTAACTGGGTAAACTTGTCGGGTGCGGCTGCTGATAGGTAGCCTATATAGTTGTTCGCGGCATCGCGGCTGGTAATAACGTGCTCTCCTTCCAACAAGTTATCGCGAGCATGTTGATCTAAGATTTCGATAGAGGGGGACGCACCTGTGGTCGAGCCTAAATCGATCTGACCGAGCCTGACGCCTTCGATCGTCCTTTGATCGGCCATAGAATAGGTTCCAAGCACACCATTTGTCTTGTTCGTGATCTTCTTTGCTGCCTCTGCGACAGTCGCATGGCCGATAAGGGCTGCTGTGCTCGATCGGGGCACTCCGTCTATATTACCAAAGGTATCAACATACTTCTGTAGTTCATCCGCGTTGAGGCTGTTGAGCACAATAGATTGGGCATCTGCGCGTTCTCTCTGATGTAGTTTGTATAGCTCGTTAAACTTCGATGCCAACTTTACCTGATATTTCTGCTCCAAGTCTCCGGCGGTGATCTTATCCCCACCCGGACCTTCGAGAAGCTTGCGACTGAACTCGATTCCATCCTTATATCCCGTCCACATGTCACTGATAGCCGTACGTTTTTCGGTCATCAGTTTCATCGTAAGGTCTGTGCTCTTATCAGCGTATGCAACTTGCGCGTCAGACATAGCAGTGAAGATCTTTTCTTTTAGCGTCATCTCATCGATGTCTTTTTCCATCATGCTCGTTAAATAATCGACGGTAGTGTCCGAGATATCCGCCATAGCTTGCATCATCAGGGCTTGATCTCGCACAGAGACTTCTGTTTGCTCGATGCGAGTCCCGGGAGAAAACATCTCGCCCCGCTTACGTGCCCTGAGTGCTGCGATGTTGTTCACTGTATCGCTACCGTAGATGTTCGGTTGATCCGCCACCCACGCGTCGATAAGCTTAATCCTTTCGGCAGGAGTTCTTAGCATCATATGCGGGCCAAATGGGTATGGTGTTTTGTCAGCCATTATGGGGTGGCTCCTTCCAGCGCTTTTATTCGGGCTTCAATGTCTGAGCTAGTACCCTGCTGTGAACCGGAACCCGTCCAGGGTCCGTACCCGGTGTTCGGGCGATACCCAGCCAAAAACTGCCAGTAATCTCTCTCCGCATTAAATGCGGTGGTCTGAGTTTTCGCCCTCTTTACTGCTTGCTTATAGGCTTCCTGTTGTTGTGCGACAGTCACAACCGCAGAGCCTGTCTTGGTTACGGGATCGTAAGCGATCCTGTCCTTCAGGTCGTCGCCCAAGGGCTTCGGGGTGATAAACTGACCCTGTTTATTCGTCGCGTACCCAGCCTCACCCGGCTTTGCTACACCTGTAGTCGCCGCCCAGTTCCCAGCCCCATCATCTCTCCACAAACCCTTAGCCTTATTCGTGGCTTCGGGATTCATCCCCTTAGTCATCTGAGCAGATCGAGCCTGAAGGGCAACCGAAGAGCCAATTTGACCAATCTGCGCTCCTGTCGCCATCGCCTTGTCTGCGTGCGCCGCAACCGACGCTTCGCCTCCCGCCGTCATCGCCGCGCCCTCTTGGAGGGCCGCTGTCCTATCTTCTAGCTGGCCCATAGCAGTTCGTTGATCGGATGCTGCCGCCATGCCTTGAACGAGAGCTTGCTTTTCTTCTTGTTGTTGTCCTTGGAGTTCAAGGTCCGTACCAGCCGTATCCGATAGCCTCTGCTGTCCCGCTGTGGGATCACTCCCAGACTGGACTACCATAGGACCCGTATCCCCCACAACCTTAGCCTTCGCCCTGTCGGCCACTTCCTTAGTCAATGCCCCAGTTGCCCCCGTTTCTGTGAGCATTCTTTTCTCTAGCTCGCGTGCTTTCTCCTTATTACTCTTACCCCCCAGCCTCTTCTTATCACCCTTACCCCGGAGCTTCTCGACACGTTTTTGCATCCTCTGTGACTTAACAAGGTCTGTATCTTTCTGAAGCGCACCTACAAGCAGGCCACCAACGGCACCAACACCCGCACCAACTAAGGTGCCTACGCCGGGGACCACAGAACCAATCTGTGCTCCGGCAAGTGCTCCGCCCGCTGCTGATGAACCTAGTTTCGATACTGCCATTACGTCGCCCCGTGCTTAAAGTATATATATTTGATTGAGCGTGCTCTGACACGAGTTTGTTTTACACGCTTCGCAGCACACACACGTAAACTAGCTGAATGATAACCCACATCAAGCTCATCTGCGAAGTAGTGGCCCGACCAAGTTCTAGCCTTATACCTGTCCTGTAGGTGTGGGTCGGTCAGGTAGGCGCGGGTATACGTCGCATTGACCTCGTCTCCCATCGCTCCGTAGCAAACACGAGAGGCGTGCGCGGACTTCTCGACGTCCGGGCCGGTCGGGCTTCCATCGATGAAGAAGTTAATCTGTGACCATTTATTATCTGGAGTGTCGGAGGCATCAGTGTTCGTCGCTGCCGTGGTGGGTAGGTTGTTATCGTTGGTGAAGGTGACTGACCAGAAGATCAAAACCCTAGCTTTATACGGGAGATAGAACTGAATCGCCCCACCAGGAATGGGCATGTACCGTTCGGCTATCTCCAGTGCGTTGGACGATCGATAAAACCCTGACCCCAAGGGGAGATTCCAGGTCGCAGCCCCCACCGTTCCAGACCCACCACTAAAGAAGTCTAGATTTGCTGTGCCTCCGATACCTCCCCCACTAGACAAAGAACCTTTTTGAAGAACATTGTAGTCATAAGTGTCGTTAGCTGTCGCGTTGTAGATATTGTCTTCATCTAGTTCCCCGTTGAGCACGGAGAGTGTGTTTGATGTAGTGGGCGCGTAGATAAAATCAGACAGGGCGTCCGTATCTACTGTTGTCCCGGGGACAAAAACGGGAGGAGAGGTAATTTTACTCATTGGTGTTTACCCCTGCTTTGATTGGGATAGCTGTAAGATTTGATTTTGTATACTCGATAACCATTGAATGAAAATCATTACTACAGAAACGACATTGTCCTATGACAGAGATTCGATCGATCTGATAGTAGGTCCCGGGGAGGGGATTTCCCGACGCATCCGGAGCATACCCGAGATGGTCGAACAAGTAATCGCCCGTGAGAATAGTTCGAATTGCCACATTCTTATGGCTCAAATCATCCCAGAAGTACGATCGACCCCGGACCTCATAATCAGTGCCTCCGCTACTGGCCTCAGCATCTGTTATCTCTACCTGAGTTAATCCGGGTGATATAGTGCGGGCCGAATGTGGGACATCAAACTCAATCTCAGGGTCTGTGCCCCCCACATTCGGGTTGAGTACTTTAACTTTAATCATAAATGTAGCGGAGACTAGGTCTTCATAGTTCTTATCAGCGTTCCGGAGCTGGGTAAAGAAGATCGTACCTTGACGGCTTTCCAAAAATCGACGCACCTGAAGGTTAAATAAAATCAACAGGGCAGTAGTCTCCCCTCCCGCCACAATCTCTGGGCGTCCCGTGGCGTCGGTGTAGTTGAGTACGGCCCCAGCGATTTCAAACGAGGAGCCGGAGGGGCTACGGTGCACAGTCGGTTTGAATTTTATGTGGTTACTTACTGCGAACAGTTGATCTGCGGGATCAGCCATCCCCGGGACACCGATCATCGTAGGTAGGTGTTCGGTACGAAACGCACCGTGACCGATATCATCCTGCTTTAATTCGTTGATTCCATCTGTGGCGTCAGTGACACGAGTGTTCAAAGCGTCGGCTGTAAACGGGGAACTGTCTTCAAGGTATGTGTACTTAATCGGCATTATCTGGTTAGCTCCAAAGCAAATAACTCACGAGTTGTCACGTACGCTCTTGTCTGATACCCGTCATCCTTTCCGTAATTCTTTGCGTTTGAACCAAGAATATCTTGGATTGCAATCTTCACCGTGTGTTGGCCGGGGGAGAGGTCGATGACCGTATCTAGGACGACAGCATTCCACGCGCCGTTTAGCCCGCCGCCTCCCTGTGGCTGGAGCTTAATATATGACTGGGAGTCCTTAATATCTTGCTCTCTGTCTTCATAAAACTCGTTGCCTGGATCTCCCGTTCCCACAAGAGAATCGTTGAGAATCACCCCGTCTATCTGAAGAGCACAGTTAAACCCAAAACCTTTTCCCGGGGGTAGTGGATAATACGGGGAGGCGTCTCCGGTGATCGTGTAGAAGTCCTGGTATTCACCTAGCCGACTTACAGTGTTGGCGAGCGTGAATGACGCACAGATCCACGTTGGTCCCCCTCTTGACGTAAACGTAAGCGTCATGCCGGATTTAGTAGAAGTCGAGAAACCGTCCGTCCGAGATATAGTAACGATACCTTCTGTCTGTGTGGTGCTGATTGCCAAAGGCGCTGCGAGATGGGGGGGGAGACGCTTGTAAAACGGTGCGTTTGAATTAGGTAAAGTGCCTGGTTGTCTATACCAAAGCTTCATAGACGCGCTGGCTTTCAGGTTGGTGCGCTCTATAAAGGGAGTTGTTTTCGCCTTGAAGTTGTGCTCGTTAAGATACCCCGCCGTCTCTTCCGCCACGGATAAAAAGTTCTCGTTGATAGCTGTGTTATCGATCACATAGCTATCGTCGATTTTATACAAAGGGTAACGCCAAGCCATGTCTACTCCTATGGTGGGATTTGTGCGCCGCCATACCCGCGTGGAGCGATGTCTACCTGTAACCCAATGAACTCCCAGAATCCGGTGCCCCGAATCCTAAACTTAAACACCTCGTTGGAAGGTACATAGACTTGGGCGCGTGTCCAGTACGGACGCCGAGTTGTAAAGGTCTTCCCGGAATCAAGCTTGGTTGTCTCCCAGAAAGGGGGGACGTCCTCATCTGTGTACCGTTTCGTCGAAGTGGTTTCGATGATATCGCTGCGCCAATCCCGCATAACATCAATTGTAATGTTTGCGTTTTCAGTTTCCCGCAACCAAAGATATACAACCCGTGTTGTCTTCCTGTCTTTCGAGGATGCGCCTGTCATCCAGTTTGTTTCAATAACAGCTTCCCGACCATCGATTAGCGTCCCCAGGCTTGTATCCAGTCGATTGTTTGTCCGGTCAAGTGCGAAGACTCCGGTGTGTCCTGTGTCCCCCGTGACGCTACCGGCGGCAAGCATTAGGTGCCTGTGATCTCGCGTGGCACAGACGGCTCCTGGCTGCACGTCCGTGCGAGTACGCCAGCCTGTGCCATCAAAGATATAACAGATGTTGTTTTCCGCAGATCCATTGATAGACACCCAGCACCTGTACTCCTGTGCTCTAGGGTCGTATGCAGCACATGCTTGACGCATCCGTGTACGTGTCAGCTTACGCAAGTCTTTACGGATAGGCCCAGATGCGTACGCTAGAGCGTTACCATCATAGGTGTAAAACCCGTCGTACCCCAACCAAATCACCGTGCCATTTGAAAGCGTAGCCAGAGAACTTGGGGCCACGCACCCTACCTCTGAAGAAACAGGAGAAGACCTAAACCGAGCACCGTCGTCGGAAGCCTGAACAAGATAGGTTCCTTTGGCAGTAAACGCTAAGAGGCCCCGGTCGCAGCGATGGAGTCCAGTTGTCTCCGCCGTCGGGTCTGGGTACAGTTTCATGTCACTCGCAAATGTTCCCCACTTACCGGGGAGTGATGCCTGAACGACGTTTGGATCGATGTCTGTATTCGCTATCCACAGCCTACCGAAAGCCATACAACACAGTTTGAACCTTGGGGTTGGATCGATGCGTTCGGCTTCTACTAAGAGAGCATTGTCCGAGATATTGTCTGGGTAGATTTCTGTAACGTTGTCGGGTAGCGTAGCGAATGCTCCGTGGACCGCGCTTGTATCTAAGGGTAGGTAGTAGTACTTACCATCCCCAGAGTTCTGTAGGTCTTTCGTTCGGTAGAGCACACGCCCGACACATTCATCTGGGCCTGTTGCGATGCCTGTCCACGCAAGTTGCTTCTTGAGGGAGTCTAGTGGGACCATTTGGGCATCCCCAGGTGGGGTTGGGGTGCCCACTTCGGGGATCATAGTCGGCTGATACGCTACAGTCACGCCATCTGACGACTCCGACAGAGCGGATAGGTTTCCGAATTGATCGATGTATTGAACCTTACACCGCCACTCTCCGTGGAGTAACCAGCCTGCGCCGATTAACGACTGTTTGCCTGCGCCAGTTCCGGTAGTGCCACTCTTGTTTTGATAGAACGCTTCGATATCATACTGAACACCTGTGACCGTACCGATACGGCAAGGAGGAAAGCCCTCCGTCATCCCCGACTTATAGTTTGTTTGTAGGTGAAACCAGGGAGTTCCATCGTGAGCGTAGGCGTTGTCGTTTACCCCGACGCCTCGATTAGATAGCGTTCCCGTAGAGTTCGAAGGTCCACGCCCTGAGGGGGGAGCGGGACGACGTTCAAACCCCAGTGGGCCGATCTTATACCCGTCATAAAACAGAGGACGGCTGTTCTGGGGGACGATGACCACACCATTTCCCGTACACTCAAACTGGGTAGGGAAGGACGGTTGACCAAAAGTCTTTGCGTCTGCTGCATAACCGAATTCACCCGTAGCGATGTCGTTAGCAATTAGCTTTCGCCAACAGCCATCCCAACCGGTAAACTCCCAGATCTCATTCTCCGTGTGTAGGAGTAAAACATCCCGCTGGTTGTCGTTCAAGAGACAATGGTAGATGCCGGACATCCGGTCACCATACTTAATGTATCCACGGGGTCCCTCGACGATGTCGGCAGGGACAGAGGTAGACGGAGGACGTTCCGCAAGAGAGACCCCTGGACCTGGAGTTTGTTCCTGGGGGCGCGCATCAATTAAAGAACACGGCCCCCACACACTACGGAGGGACCCCTCCTCGGAGGGGTACATGTTCTCAATCTTCTGTGCTACCTCATCCGGTTGAACTAAAAGTCCGGCCTGAGTACGCAGAATGAAGGGACCAATTGAAGCGACTCCTGTTTTACTCGCCATCGC
>TARA_R110000765_G_scaffold45667_5_pt1 | contig 17008 bp, 20 predicted proteins | sample TARA_R110000765 | Tara Oceans TARA_R110000765 (sample SAMEA4398168) | marine metagenome | biome: Polar Biome; feature: [MES] marine water layer (ENVO:01000295) within the mesopelagic zone...; material: water (ENVO:00002006), including particulate matter (ENVO:01000060) such as...... | reverse complement strand
TTCCAGCATAGACCAAATAAAAGAGACACCTCTGCCGAGCCCAATTGCAACATCATCGACAGAGTCTTTCATTATGCCAAATTTATCGTTGGATTTTCCAGCTAAGCGAATATCTTCCTCTAAGTACTCATTTTGTTCATTATGTAAAAGATTTTTACTTTTTAAAGAGTCATGGATATCAGAAAACAAGTCTACCTGATCATCAATTGTTTTAGTACCAGCTTTGCCAGCTTTAGCAAATTGCTGCTCCATATGCACAGCAGTATCCGCAAAATCTTGCATACTTGCAAAAGCATCAGATGAATCCAAACTTAATTGGACACTCAAAGCGTAAGCATTTACATCAGCCATTACCAATTAATCCTATTAAAATGCGGAAAAACCACCGACAGGAACAGCAGACGAAGGTCTTTCCGGACCCTGCGTCTGATCGTACCTTGCAATATAAACATCAGTCACCCATGTTCTACGTCTTACTCGATGATGAAAACCATAAACCACCCAGTTGCCAGACATAAACCATGGTTCACCATCAGCACCCCACCACTTTAAAAACACTGTGTCAACACCCAACCCTAAAGTATTGTCCCAAATACCGTGACCAACCACAGTAATTTTAGCTCTCATCAATGCGTTGGTTAAATTAAGGAACATACCGCGAGGTCGCCCATCAATGTATTCTTCATACTTCATTCCGATGTCACCAGCCGAATAAAGTTCTGGAACACTTGTAACTGACGTCCACCCTACGCCACTAGATGGTGATTTCGAGTCAGGATTTGGGTCAGGCCCTTTCCCTACATCATCATCTGGTTTAGTAAATGCTTGAATTGCTTTTGTTTTTGCAATTTTCTTCTTGTCCGTTGTTGTATCTTTGGCAAATAATTTATTTTCTTTTTCATCTGTAATTTTATCAAGATAAATGCCAGTAGTTGCCGACATACCCGATGTTACAAGTTTAGTGTTGGTAATCGCTAAAGCATTATCAGTTAATAATTCCCAACTACCTATACTATCATGGCCCTTATTATTCCATACAGTGTAAAAAGCACGTTGCTTAGACTGCATTTCATTTTGTTCTTTAATAATCAATTGTGGGCCATCGACGGGTTTTCCATCCATGCCGATAATCCAATTTGTTTTATTAGATGTGACAGATGATGACCAATCAACTAACGAACTTAAAAATGTTTTCGGATCTTGCCTCATCATCCAAAATTTATTATTGTCAGAATCTTTTGTTTTGCTAACTTCGTATTGCACAGGACAATACTCATCCAGCATTTGTTCTATTACTTTACTAACACGACCCTTGTACATTTTACCAGATGCGTCCCCGGTGTTTAAAAACCAAGACGGAGGGTCAATTGCTACAAATTCTAAACGGCCCATGTCCGCAGATGCGCCGTCAGCGCTCAATGATACAACATAAGCATGCTGCATTCGAGTTGCTTTTTCTGGGTAAGTGTTTTCTTTTTCATTATGCCAACGAATTTGAAACTCCATTAAAATTGGCAAATCGTTTCTTGCGTTTCGTAAATATTGTTGGTCATCAGCACCAGTTCCACCCATCAATTTGGTTAAAAGATTGTAATGAGTGTCAAACAACTTTGCACGAACAGTATAACCACCATTCGCCATACCTTTAAACTCAAAATCAGAAAACGAATTACCCCAATCTAACGACCCAGTGATGTTAGGAAATCGAACAGTAACATAAGGATTAGCTTCAGCATTAGGAGCACTTGGCATGGAATTATTCTGGGTTTATTATCAAGGTAGTAAAAGTACTAAATATATACTACTATTGCACTTGGGTGACAAAGACGGTAAACACTGTGGACTGGACACAAAATTCATTACTGAAGCAGATAATAAAATCATATACTCCTTCATCACTGAATTACATAATTTATCTTTGGGTAAAAAATTATCGTGGATTAAAGAAAAACTCCCGAAATCTTATAAACATGCATATAAAGAATTAAATAAAAATAATTCTACAATTATTGAAAAATATCCAATTAACAAATAATTATTCGTTTGCCACATCATCATAAAGGAGAAATTTTATGTTTGATAAATTCAAAAAATGGTGCGAAAATTTATCTGGGACGGTTAAAGAATGGGAAAAACCATATGTCCACGATGTTTTAGAATTAGAAGTTCACACAAAAGAAGAACATGAAGCTGTCACAAAAATCTTAAAAATGAACACCCACGCATGGCGTATCGCGTTAGACAAATTTAAAAAAGACGAGAAACGTTCACCAGAATTATGGTCGCCCAGAACATTCGAATTAATATTTAAAGCATTTAACACACGAGTAGAACAATTAAATGCCATCTCCGAACGAAATACCCGAATCAACAAAGCTTTAGATACATTTATAGACACAACTTCTTGGATGCGTGAACAAAGAGCATACGTCAACATAAATGAAGAAGCTGAACGACGAAAAACCCTAAAAATTAAATATGGGGACGATTACTTTGACAGAAAATAAAGCAATTTATGTTAATGATAAATCGCCCCATGGCAAGCATTGATTTTATTTACGATTCTCTAATTGTGCCATTCTTTTGCGCAACCTAACCATTTCTCTGCTATTTAATTTGTTAATATTGGATTCCATAATTTTTTTAACACTTGAAAAATCATTGGTTTTTTCTCCAATTTCATTCCAGTCTTTGCAATCATATTCTTGCGGTGGCAATGAATAATAAACTTTAAATCCGCTGCCATCTAATAATTTAAAATTATGGATAACACTTTGCATCCCAGCTTTATCATTGTCTGGGGCCAGTATAACCCCATCATTTGGCCCTAGTAATTTTAACTTTTTTATTTGGTTTGCAGTTAACACTGCGCCGCCTGATGCCATAGCTTGGTCTTTTAGTGTATGTGCGTCAAATATCGCTTCAGTGATCACAACATAATTTGCCGGCTCAACCATGTCAAACCCATACAAAAAATCGCCCTTAGATACTCCAACATCTGAAGAGGGGAATCTAAATACCTTATTGAGTCTTGAACGACTTTGCCAATAAACCAATTCCCCATATTCATAATATGGCCACACAACTTCCATCCCTCGATGATGTAGATCATATAATTTTACATCATCTTCGAACACTCCTCGGCTGGCCAGCCATTTTTTCAGAATATCAGCTACTTTATCTGTAGAATGAATCAATTTTTCGGAACCATCGGGGAGGGCCACGGAAGGCTCTTCTTCGGCCTTTAAGTCTTCTTGATTGCCCTGAGACCTTTCTAAATTTTTAAAATTCACGAAAGACCCAAGGACAGCTTTTGCAGCATCTGGGAATGAACACTTCAAATATTTTTGTGCAAATCGCAAAAACGAGCAGCTATTTCGTTTGCCCGTTTTTTGATTTATGCCAGACCATTCATTGCCTCTCCAGTCATGGCATGTACCTTTTTCAGGATTTATATTAAAATGATATCCAGTGTCCCCATTGAAGGGATTATTTATAACATATTCTTCGCCATCCCTGCGAGTTTTATAATCAAAATTGTCCTCAATCCAAGAACGAATTTTAGAAGGTGGTATTTTTACATAAGCCATATGTTATAAAATACTATTTTCCTTGCAACTCCCTAAATGCGCCTTTAATTTGGTTATAACCCGGAGCACCGGACATTATTTTATCAAGCACTCCTCTGGGCTTGCCCTTCTCGCCGCTGTCTGGGCTTTCGTCCCCCTCGGCTCTTTCGTCCTCCTCGGCTCTTTCGTCCTCCTTGGCTCTAAGTATGCCGATCATTTTATCAGATAATTTGTATTCCCCACCTTCAGCGTCGACCAACAACCCGGCGGCCCAAGCCGACTTAATATCATTTTTGCTTATTCCAGCATCATTAGTTAGAAACTCCGCTGTAAATGTCTCGTCCTCAAGATCACTTAAATTATCATAATGCACGTATGAGTCTCCATCGTCAATTAATTCGGCAATCTTTATTGCCAAATCAGAACTGGAATCTTCACATATCAGCGATAATCTCATAGCATTGCGCTTTCAATTAATGGTTAAAATAAAATTTTTGCTTACTCTAGTAGAACCATCAGGCATCGCGATAGTAACACGATACTTATATGTTCCTTTGTAAAATGAACTCGTATCAAGATCATATCGCATAATGTAAGGATTAGATCTGTACGAACCATGGCGCAAACCAATTGTCATTTCTGCACCGTCAACTATCAATTCTTCATTCATCGTCCATATTGAAATGGTCGGTTTTAAAAATGGAATGATCGGATTCACAAGATTAAAATTATAATCATACAGTGGAAGAGGCATGATGCCAACTTCCAAAGGTCTAATTTCAGGTTTGTTAAACTTTTGATCTAAAGGTTCAAAACCAAATCTTATCGATTGCAAGCCGTCATCTATAAACCATTCATCTGGATAAATCCAAAATCTATGACATGATGAAAGCAGCAATGGATCATAGATGACATTATCTAAGTCACACACTACACCATCGCCCGTAGGATCTGCAGTTCCTAAATCACCACATGGGTCATCGGCAAAATAATACCACACATCAAAATAAACATCTGGCACTGAGTATGTTTCCGGCACACTAAACAACAAATGATGTTCGCCGATAACAGCTCCGGCAGTTACGCCAGCAGCTAACGCCGCACCGTTTGCATCCACTCTTTTCAATGGTGATGGATAATAGGCATTGGCTGGGTCTACAACTGGGACCGTTGCAACCAAGTTATGCGGCAGAACTTGTGATTTGTATATCTCAACATATCTTATGGCATATGGATCTTTGGCCACACCATTATTACGAAATGTTACATTGAGATCCGCAACTTTGCCACGTCTTGTAGAAATACGTGAAAAGGCATCGCTAGCTATTTTAGTCATATAATATCTCCTCAATTTATTTTTGAGGAGTTATATCGTCAATCATCGCCGTGATTTAGACATGGATGGCATAGATGGCATGGACGGCTTTGACATAGACGGTTTTGACGGCATGGATGGCGAAGAGCCGCGTTCTTTTTCTTGTTGCTTTTTAAATTCTTCTTCAATCCGTTTGATATACCAATTGCGGTCTTCAGATATCATTTGATTTTGCTCAAACAATGACAATTTGCCATAATGTTTAAGTTGGAATTGCTGTTCCATCAAATTGTAATATTCTCGATCACATTCATCGGGTGTTCGACGGGCGAAAAAAGGATTCCGAGATCGGTAATTCAACCGTAAACTCGCCCTCACAGTCTGGGCATCCCAGTGTTACGGTAGTGTCAATGCCTGGCGTATGATTACGTAGCCATTCGCGAATAGTAGATGTGTCAGTAGCGTGTAACTTGTCTATAAAGCTTCTGATTGTAAACGGGTTATCAACGCCCATCACATTAACTATGATTTTTTCAAGATTGTCAGTTATGGCATCATCCAATTCATTGCTTTGGTTTCTTTGCGCACTGGGATTCAATGATTTTGCAGCTCCCGGTCGAGCAAACGATTTTTTCTTAGTTCGCTGTTTTGAAAGCATGCTATTAGCATCTTTAGCACGCAATAACCTAACCGAAACCCAAACATCGCGGCCAGTAGCTTCACTTAAGTATGGCAACACAATTTTAAAAGGTTCATCACCAGCAGCGGGGTCAGCCCATGTGATAGTGCCAGCCAATAAATTCAAGTCATACGCATGTGTCGAAGTAGATTCACACGTGGGGCATTGCACTGCAAATTCGTACATGTTACCATGTGTAATACCACGAATATAATAAAGCAGGAATATTCTATCACCAAGAATCAATTCAACAGGGTCAAAATTTTCCGGAAAAACACAACATTCTCTAAATAAATAATCAATAGATTGGCCAGATTGCGCTAATCTTTGCGTTGCCAAAATTTTTTCAGCAGTTTGTCCCATAGCTTTAACTTTAACTAAACCATCGGGCCAGTCATAGTAAAAACCTTTACTAGGCAATTCGCAATTTTCCCACGGAATTAATTGATCCTGTGGAATTCTCAGCAATTCTTCTAAAAATTCTTCAGAAGAGGCACCGGAATCTACTAAAGATTCTAAATCAGCAATAGATGATTTTATCTCGTTGTGACCCTTGCCATCATTGTCAGGCACCACAGTAGCACTTGTTGATTTTACTGGGTCTGGGCCAGACATGCTTAATTCTTCTTCAGCAGGCTCATCATTTGATTCTTGCTTTGATTCTTGCTGCGAAGATTCCTGATTTTCAGGATCATTTTCTTCAGGTATTTCTGGATAGTTTACATCAGGCATAATATTCTCCAACTGTAATAGTGTTCATGATGTATTTACTCTCCTCCACTGTTCTCCTTACTTATCGGCTGCGGAGCAGGGGACGGCTTATCAACATTTTCAGCTGTTTGACCAACATTACCCGCGAATGTTTCATCAGGACTATTTGTAGTTATTTCTTCGGCCCAGTCATACGTAAGAGTAACTTCCACCATTTTTACATCACTATTTGTATATGTAAGATCACCATATTTTATAACAGACGGCCAGCTATTTATCAGTCTAAATGTTTGTGCTTCTTCGCCATCGGGAAGGAACGTTCGAAATCTAGACTCTCTTTTGTACGTATTAACTGCAGCAAAACCTTGTTTTGGACTCCACACAGTTTTTCGCCATTTCTTCATAGTATCAAGAAAACCCGACGTGTCATACCATGCTACTTTAACATCGGCCCAATTAACAGATTTAGCAAATTTATATTCTAATGACGCACCCATCACAGTTTCTTGCGCCACATTAAATGTAGGTAGTGTCATTGTTTTACAATGAATTACACCTATGTTGGAATACGATTGAAATTCATAAAAATTTTCAATTTCCCATGTGTAAGTGTAATAATATTCAGCATTGTCCGGAGCACCGTTTGCTATACCGACGCCGCCTTGCCCATTTACAATAAATCCTGGCATTGTTTAACCTCATTTAATTTTATACACAGGCACGAATTTCACATTATCATTATGATTTATAGGCGACTGTGTCACCCTATAAATTTCATCATCGATTCGAATGTCCGCGCCGGGCATTACCACAACATTATTCCACAAATCAAGGTGACAATCCCCAAATTGTAATTTTTGGCCTTTATGTACAACAAGAAAGCGATCATGCTCCATGGCCGTGTCAATTGATTCTTCAATATTAAAAGAATCAAAAGATGCAACAGCAAAAGATGGTAAAGCAGCAGCTATTGTCATAGTCGTCACGAATTTTCTTCTATCCATTTTTAAATTCCTATCTTAATTACGAGATTCCACAGCTCTGTCAATTTGAAGAGTCATAGATATACTTGATATGTCAGTGCTTTTATAATCTAAATCAGACGGAGAAACTTTAGATGGCCAACAACCATACAATTCATATTTCCATATTGTATTGCCTTCACCATCCAGCATTTCAAGTTTACATTCTTTTCTATAATCAATTGGTTTACCCTGCCTAGAATTAAGCGTGTCGACCATTGTACCTTGCCACCATTCGTACAGATAGTTAGCTGTGTTATTGAGCGGCATGTTTGGGGCGGAGGATCCATAATGACTAAGAACTACTTCATAAATAGTTATTTCAATTGGGTTCCAATAATGTTGTCCCGGGCGATATATTCGATCTTGCCCGCTATGAATTTTTATAACATCAGTTTCAAACGTCGGTCTCGATGCTTTATGCGCATATACTAAAACATCTTTTAATGGTTCTAAAACACTAAACACGTATCTATAACTTCTAGCAGTTTCTACAGTATTTGACGGCTGCCCTATCAACGTTCCTTCTATATTAAATCCTGGCATGGCTACCTCTTAATAAAATTGTGGGGGGCGTATTGCCCCCCACAAACTATTTATCAATTTTAGTACTGTAAAGTATTATAATCTTCTTGCTCTATCATACCTCAGAGTAGCTTCAACAGTCATGAGATCAGTAGATGTGTAATTCAATTCTTGAAAATTAACAGCTTGCGGCCATACGCCGTACATACCCCATTGCTCATTAGGCATACCTGCGCCGTCTAGCACTGATAGGGTTGCTTCGGTTTTGTAAGTACCGACTGGCGCGACATTAGCTGAACCGATGTCAACAACAGATTCCAACCAATTGTAAATTGCTTGAGAAACATCTGGAGATTGTTCACCATCATACCATACCAATGAAACCGGTTCCCATGATTGCTTACCAGCAAAATAAACCTTCTCTTGGTTATGATGCATTTCAGGTTCCTCAAATGAGAAACTAGGGCGTTGAGCCGATTGCAACAACAATAAAACATTAGGAGCAACAGGTCCAAGTGTTTCAAACATCCAACGATGCGCTCGACGCACTTCGATGGTGTTGGATGGGCCACTGCCCCCGCCGCCACTCACTACATTAAATCCAGGCATTTTTACCTCCTACCGATTTGGTATTTATTTTTTATTAACCTTCTGATGAAACAACACCACCTGCAGCCAAAACTTCTTCAGCTGAGAAACTTGCACCGGTTCTCAACACAACAAGGTTCAACACGATGAATTCCACAGCTCTCGTAGGTTTCAAGAATACTGACACCCACAATTCATTTCTGTCGATTCTTTCGGGAGTATTATTAGTTTCATCACAAACCACTTTGAATGCTGTCAAACCACGCCGTGATTGGACATCGGCAAGAAACGGATTAACCGTTGCTCTTACTTGAGACCACAAAGCAGGATCGTTAGGCTCAAAAACAAACGTTCTAAGCGATCTAACCAAATTTTTCTTAAGATGAATCAACAGCATTCTAACATTAACACGATCTAATGCTGTAGATGTACGTTGTAAAGTTCTTTGACCCCAAACAGTGATGCCATCCTTAGGAAATTTAACAATAGGATTAACAGCATTGCCGGAACCATAAAGCAAATCACGCTCACCTTGAGTTGGCGAATATTCAACATCAAGTGCTGTTAACAAATGGCCTCTTTGCAGACCAGCTGGTGCGAACCATTGTTCGCGTTCTCTAGCAGTTCTAGAAAAGACAGAAGCAATGTGACCGGATGGCGGAACCCAAATTTCATCAGCAGAAAATTGATCGTAAATTTTTACCCAGCCCCAGTACAATGCGCCATAACTACTATTAATAGCAGCAGAAACATCAGACAACAACATTCCATTGTGCCAATCAACAGCCTGTTGTGGACGAAGACCAAATGGCGGATCAACTAAGTATAGTACATCGCCGCGACTTTCGCACATTTGCAGCGCAGTCCCGATGACAGCACCACTTGAAAAACCAGGAATTGACAATAAATTGATGTCAATTGATTCTGGATTTTGGAACGCATAAATTCCGCTGTTAATCGCAGGATTTCCAATAACTGCCGCATCCAATTCACTGGAGTAAGCTGGATCAACTGGAATACCGTTAGCCATTCCACGAAACGCTTTATTAGAAAATTGTGATGGCAATCTAACCGCGTAAGCGTTAGAGCCAGTCAGCACGTTCGCATTGTTATTAAGGAAAGCTGGACGCTGTTCCCAATGAACAACTGAATTTCCATTCGCGCCACCATGTTTAGTGCCAGGATTAAGAACATCACCAATGTAACGATCGTCTCTTTGATCAAATGTCACATCAGAAATAGTTTCAACAGCAACACCAGCTTTATCAGTGATTGTCAGTGCGTAACGGCCAGCGGTTTCACCAACTCCTTGGGTGAAAGAACTAAGCGTAGCTGAGTAAGCATTAACGCCGTCAACATCACCGAGCCATGTTCCAGGTGAAGGTGCTACTAAAAATCCAACAATGTTTTGAAAATAAGAAGTTTCAGAAGTACAAGCTGCACTTGTTGCATCAACTTCACATGACAAAGGCGTCGACGCAGTAGCTTCTCCAGAATCCGCAAGGATCAACGTGTTATCAGAAAATCCTCGATACGATCTTTTGTACGGAAAATCAATGTCCAATTCTTCCGCAAATCTCAACGTTCTAATATTCGAATGATCCGCCTTCATGCGCAGAGTATCAAATTGTCTTCCAGAGGTAGCAACAATAACAACCTTGGTCTCGCCGCCAGGAACTGACAATGAAAAACTATCAAATAACGTTTCTCCAGCAACAACACCCGCTGCATCGATAGCAGAAGAGACAGTCACTACAGTTTGATCATTACCAACTGGGCAATTGAATTCAACAATTGTTGTTGATAATCCAGAGAGAGCAGCCGCGGCAGATGATGGAGCAATGGATGAAGAACCAGATGATCCAGCCAATTCAATAACTACTCTGTTATTTTGAGTAGAAATGTCGAAAGGACCACTAAATTGACCAAGAAGATAACTACGAGGAATATCCCACGCATGCAACTGTTGGCCCACTTCTATTGCCCATGCCTCGCCGGCAATAATTTGAATTCTTTCGCCGGCAGTTGATGACCTGATTTGTGGAACAATAACCGCATCAACTCTGGTATTGTTTACCATTGACCAATTTTCACCACTTAGCAAAGCATTAACTGCTGTAACAAAAGATGCTACAGTGGAGTAAGTCGTGGCAGGCATTGTATAACTGGAACCGCTAGAACCTTCAACAGCAATTTGGAATGTTCTATTGTCAGGAATTACTCGCCAAGTGAATGTGTCATTTACTTGGAGCACTCCTGCGGACACTTCAACTCTAACCGACACTGCATCGCCAACACTAATGTATGTTGAATTGCCATCGGGAGTACCACCCTCCGACAATGTTCCGCTAGCAACAATTACGCCATCACTATTTCTAACGATTTCGTAAGTAGCACCCGCAACTTTCGCATTATCTGAAATATTTGGAGAACCGGTGATAATCATGACAAATGTGTCATCTATCGCGCCGGTATAAGTTCCAGTTGTTCCAAGAGTAGCTGTCGTCGGGCCATATGTCCCAGCATTAGCAGTGTCATTGTAACTAACATCTGCAATAGATGCAGCATGGAAAATAATTGAATTGCTAGAATCGATCAATCTTAAATCAATCTTTCCAAAGTCAATCCCGGAAAATATTGGGATTCTGCCCCAACCTTTTTCACGATTGCCGGAAACATCAACAGCTATGCTTTTCAGCGCAGCCGCCTGATTGGCATCGTATTCAACACCAACTCTCATAATGTAAGCAGCATTACCTTCTTCCATGTAAGAAAGAACTGCATACATTAAATAACTATCGGAGAACGGAGCTCCGAAGGTGTCTATTGCTTGTGTAGCATTAGACACTAAAGTTGGTTCGTTCATTGGCCCCTTCTGGGCCGTTCCAACAAAAGCTGGTCGCAATGGACCAACGGCTGTTGGTATAACGCTGAGATCGATCTCGCGTGGAAAAACTCCTGGACTTAAATAAACCGCCATTGGTTACTCCTAACAGCTTTGTAACTATGTAACTATAATATTTTTGCCGAGAGAAATCTAGGAATTTACTGCTTCTTCACGTTGTTCCTGCACTTCACTATCATAAGTGACCTGCAACATTCCTCTGGCAACCAAATTCTTCACTTGATCATCTCTAAGATAACTTTTCGGCAATAACGCATCTTGGCCCGGTGTCAATCTGATTTGCTGCTCATTTTTGTAAAAATCACTCCCTGGTGCTCGCACTTGAAGGGCAATCATTTGTTTGCTGGTGTTGTAGATTCTAATTACATGTGATTTTTGTTTAGCCATAACTAATTCTCCAATAACTTTGTTGATTAATTTACATCCCGGATGGTATTCTGTTTCTCAATACGTCTTCGACTGACTGAGTTGGCTCATGCCAAAAGGAGCCACCATTTAAAGCTGCTCCTTTTGAAGCCAGCAAAATTGACCCAACTTTCTCATTAAAAGTAGTAACTCTACCAAGAACAGTTGGTGCAATCGTTTCTGGCAATGGTAGCCACGCCTCAGCAGTGAACGAAAACTCATACCTTACATTTGCGTGCTGATCATATCCTGTTTCTTTTTCACTTGCGTCTGTTGAACCACCAAACGTCATTTGTATATTTCCCTGAATTCTGCCGTCGGACATTCTAAATTCAGCGAGAGGATTAAACCTAGTCAACGCTTGGTATTGAATATATTCGGCATCTCTTTTGTGCTCTGCCCAAATGGTCACAGTGTAATCAACATTATACGGCACAGGGCGTTTATATTGAGATACCAAATCCTTCCTAGAATTCAAATATCTATATCCTAAATTATGGTAAGAGGGGCTAAATTTATCAACATTAAACTCGTGCCGCTCTCTACTAATAGTTGCTAATGGCAATCTGGCTCTGCCTTCTTTTAAATCATCCGCCCATATCAACAAACTTTTATCACCACCAGCAATTTTTACTCTCATAAATCTGTAAGAATCTTTAGTGGGAACCCTGATCCCCGACCAATATTGCTTCATAGCATCATCAAGAGATCTAAAACCCGGAATTAAAAATTCTTCAATATCATAAGGATAAGCTAAAAAATCGCTTCCATCTAAAGGATCTCTACCGCCTTCAACATGACTCAACTGTTTAATTCCAGGCACACTAGACATACTATGAATTTCACTTGGCGCTGCGGCAGCCAAGTTAGATTGTCTAATCGTGTAATCAGAATTAAAATCGTATAAAGGCACTAAAAATTCCTCTTTTATTTAAGCCCGTTCTTGTTTATTAAAGAAACAATTTGAGTTGGATTTTTTAAATTTTGCATCAACCCATCCACTGCACTTTTGGTTTTGTCATATTGTTCTTGTTCCATCGGCGATTGAACATTTAAAAAGTATGTGATTTCCATACCATTTACACTTTTGCCCATTGGTTCGCCAACATCTAACCCAGCTGCACTTTTTATTTTTTCTGTTATACCTTTAGTGAGAGCGTTTAACATGGTGTGGTTTTGCACTTTTAGTTCCGCACTCATTTGCCCTTTGATGTGATCAGAGGCTTTCGAAGTATTTGCCATTTGTTTGCATCCTTTCATCCTCAGGCATGTCTTGTTCTGGTCTAACTGTGATATCAGCAGTGAGGGTTTCCACTGAACACGTTAAATAAAGCCAATGATAACGGAAATTACCACTTGGCGTAGCGTTGGTTATTCTAAAATTTTTGGGGGCAATAGCAGCAGCATTGTATGGCAGTTGAACCACATCACCAACTCGCAACATTCTATCTCCAAATTGTTCATTCAATTGGTGATGGCTAAAAGTGACTTCAGACCTATTTTTTGTATCAACGCCCCACTTTTGCAATTCTGCTTCCAACGGCATTGGCTTGAAATAAGCTTTTATGTAGGAAGGGTTCCAATAAGTTGGGTCAGGATCTTCATCCCACACGGTGTCATAATCAGCATTGTCAGTCCTAATAAAAACTTTTATTTCTGCGCCAGCAACATTGATTTGCTCATTGGCCAACAATCTGGCCAACTTTAAATCCGCACTTTCCGGATCATGAATTTGGACAGGTGTATGCCGCCGCTCGATTTCTGACCTGTGACTGATCAAAATCGTATTAAACTTATCAGCGTCTATTTCGCCTGTGTCTTGTGAAAACCTATGTATCATTTAATTCTCCTAAATTATGTTTGTGCAAAACAAAATGATACATGCGATTGATTATTCTGAAACAACATCGTATGCAGGAACCTCATAATCATATAGTCTTATATCTTCCGCATAATGATCTGCCACCTTATCGAGTAATTTTTGAGATGTATAATAATAATGAAAGTGCTTTGTCTTTTTAGAAATATTAATCGTTGGAAGTTTTAATATGCCAACATTTATCATGCCACATAATGTTTGCCAATCTTTTTTAATATTTTCAACCTTTCCAACCCATTTTATTTCTTTTGCTCTTTTATAGCATGGGGCCAATAAAGCCTTTCTTGGATCCATCACATACCTTTCAAATCCTTGTTCTTTCAACTGCTGATGATGCCTATGGCCAGTAGACCGGCATATATTTTCATAATAAGATATCGTACGGTCCCATGGATTACGAACGAAAATAGCAGAAAAATAACTACCGCAATCAAAATCTAAATGATTCAATGCGTCATGGATTTTATATTTCACCGAGTGATCATGAAAATGCTTTAAAACATCATTCATGCTAGAGGAAGCACACTTGGGATTTCGCACAAATATGAATTTACGTTTGTGCGAAATTATCATTTATCCCCTCATCCCCTCAATAGTACCTTCAGGGACATATGGGTCAGGCAATGGTTTTGGCGTAGAAGCAAAATTTGGCGATGGGCAAAAGCCCTGACCATTAACTTCACAGGCATCAAATGATGAAGTGACTTCACTATCACTTGACGCATTCAATCTTAATATTTCATAAAAATCATTATAAGGGTTGCAAATATCAGGGCCTTTATCATTGCACCCGGGTTCAATTTCCGGCAAGACCAACCATTTTTGGCGTCTGTTACCTTCTCCCCAGTTGTGTCCAATAACCACATAAGATCCGGGCAATGACGTTAAAGCGTTTTCCAATGTAATAAAAACATTGGAACACCGTTTAAAGCGCGCTAATGTATCAGAAGTTATAGCAGATGATGGTTCGCATCCCGGAACCATAATTTTGTTATTAGGCAAAATTTCTAACTTATAACTAATTTTAATATCACTTAAACCCATTTTACCACTTAACGATACCCAATGGTTCGCCCAATTGAAAAGCCTTTTCTATTATTTCTTCTTTTTCTTTAATGCCCTCAGCTACTAAATCTCCGCCGTCATAGCTAATTGAACCGCCGTCGGGTGTTGGGATTCCCGTAATTTTCCTTCTTGCGCTGCCGAGCATGACTTTAGCCTCCGCCAGCATCATGTCACTAGCAAGTTGTTTGGCTTGCGGACTTCGAAAATGATTTACAATAGGCGTGTACATCACCACCACTGGATAAGATCCTTTAGGTGTTGGATATAATCTAATCAATTGATCTTTAGACTCCCCATCCACTTCTCCAATAACTTCCCAATGCCCTTCTGTTCCCAAAACTTTTTGCGAAAATGCTCTGTAAGATTGCAAAAGATGATAATCAACTAAAATATTTTGAATTCCGGAAATATTACCGATATTAAACAAAAAAGATTCAGCTCCGAACACATCGTCAATTCTGGTGGTGACTGGATCCCAAGAAACTTCTTGAATCCAATATGCGTCAGCTGGCATTGGGTAAGTTGATTTCAACGGCTCAGTGTAAAACACAGCCATTTTTTGTTCTCTAGGAAAATAACCAGCAATAAAATCTCCCGCCACTGATAAAATAGCGTTCCACTGGTCTTCCATAATTTCTACTTCAACTACCGGATGCCCCAATTTACTAAGAACATACTTCTTCATTGGGTCAGGATTTACCTTTAAAACAGCAGGTAAATCGGCAGGAGCTATAATTGCCATACTTTCGCCTCCCCCTAATCAACAACACAATTAAATAAAACTTGCGAAAATTGTTGCTCGATCATGCAGGAAAATGGTATCCGCGATTTCCCCAAATCACGCCAGCGTAACAAATTCTATAAACATCGTAGGTAATGCCACCAGGAAGCCCGGTTGTCAAATTAGATTCAATCAACGCTTTTAAAGTTTTAACTTCATCGGCAAATGCTGTGTTTGGGTTAGATTCAAAACTATGAGCGCCGCCGGCTCTTGTTAAAGTTTCACCAGCATGGATCAACGTGGTGTTTGGATGCACTTGAGTGTTGGCAGCCGTTGATGTGTAAAATCCAGTTATTTGAACATACGGAGGAGAATTACCGAATTGCGGTACAACACCGCCACCATAAGATAAACTACTGTATTTGTTTCCAGTGTTTCTATTATACAATTGTTGGCCACCGCCGGGTTCAGCAATATTCATTGCAGAACTTTTATCAGTGTATAACGCTGCATCTGTTAATGCGTCGTAAATTAATGATGATATTCTTTGAATTTCTCTAATATATTCGTGTCTCTTTCCCGTTCTTTGCGGAAAGATTTTAATATACGCGTCGAAAGGAACTTGTTTTGACATTATACGCCTCTTTGGGTTAATACTCTATAATAATTTTGACACAAAAGATGTCAATCAGGTGTTTGGGCCATTAAGGCGCTGCTGTCGTCGCTGCGATTGTCTCTGCAATTTGCGCTGCGATTGTCTCTGAGCTGCGGCAGTGCCACCGGATTTACTAACTGTAATTTCAAGAGAACCAAGAACATCAGCTAAAGCAGTACTAAAAGAATCAATTAAAGCAGTAGTAGCATTTGATTCTTCCCCATCAACAACAGACACTTGATCAGAAGCCACCGTCACATTGCTATTGTCAAGATCATGAATTCTAACTAAAAAATCACCCGTCCCAAGATTACCATTGTTTGTCCCAGTGTAAGTTCCAATATTCTCATTGGAACCTTCAATCATTGCTATTTTTTTATTAGAAAATTCAACCGACACTTCAAATTCATTTAATGAATTGTTCCAAAAATAATTGTCAGACAATCTTTCAATAGTCGCAACTGTGTTTTGCCCAGTAACGTCGGTATAATTGATTTTAATGCCCATCGTGTTTTCCCATAACAAATCTTACTCTTTATTTTTTAACTTAATTATTGTTATTTCAATATAGAGTATCCAAATTGCTGACAATCCTCACCAACCCACAGATAAATCGGTTTATATATTATACACTTTGTTGATATAAATCACAGGATTTTGTGTCCTTCGGGTCTGATCCTTGAAGCGTCCACTATAGAGTGTGATAATAAATCTTCACTATCTTGCAATAGTTTCAAAAACTCCTCGTATTTTGGATGGTCGGAGTTTGCCAAATTCTTATCCTCAAAGGTGGCTATTCCTCCCCTTATATCAGGCCAGTTCCTTAACATTGTAAGATTAACCCTTGTCGCATTATGATCTAGAGCTCTTTCGATAAACAAAGGGATATCTGTAAAATTATCTGATTCAACTACCATATTCAATATAAAATCCTTACCTAGCTTAGATATAAACTTCATAGCTGTGTCC
>TARA_R110000765_G_scaffold64510_2_pt1 | contig 17021 bp, 23 predicted proteins | sample TARA_R110000765 | Tara Oceans TARA_R110000765 (sample SAMEA4398168) | marine metagenome | biome: Polar Biome; feature: [MES] marine water layer (ENVO:01000295) within the mesopelagic zone...; material: water (ENVO:00002006), including particulate matter (ENVO:01000060) such as...... | reverse complement strand
TGTAAGTTTGTATCATGGAAGCGAGCCAGCTTTCATTACTTGCAACAAACCTCAAAACAGACCTTTAGTAGATGAGTTTAGTATCGAAAGATATCCAACTGTTGTAATTATGGACGAAGATCATAATATCAAAAGACAAGCTCACAACATGGAACCCCAAGAACTTGTTAGTTTTCTAGAAGAGTTTAATGGTTAATAAAGATAGTAGCATACTTATTACTGGCGCTTCCGGTTTTCTTGGTAATTATGTTTCCGACTGGCTGACAGCGGCAGGGTATGAAAATATTCACACCGCCTCTGGAATTAGAGATGATTTAGATCTCACCGACTCCGCTACCGCTGGGTGGCTACTTGATTGGTCAAAGCCAGAATGTATAATTCACCTAGCTTCTAAAAATTCTGGACTAGCAAACAATACTAAGTATCCAGCAGGTATCATGTATGAAAATCTCAGCATGTCTTTAAACCTGTTTGAGGAAGCCAGACAGCACAACGTTAAGAAGTTTATCTTCGCCGGTGATATTTGTTCTTATCCAGACAATACACCATCTCCTTTTAGAGAGACAGATCTGTGGAGAGGATCTCCTCCCACGTCTAAACGTTTTTATGCGCAGTCTAAAAGAATCTTGATGGAATTTAATACCGCGATGTCTTATCAGTACGAGGACTGGTGTGGTATAAATTTAATATTTAGTGACATTTATGGGATTGGTGATAAATGGAATCCCCTATATGGAAAAATAATCCCAAGTGCTATTACCCATGTTTCAGCAGCAAAAGAAGAAGATAGAGACTTAGAAATCTTTGGGTCTACAAGAGTAGAAAGAGATTTTATTAATGTTGCAGACGCTGCCAATGCTATAGTTCTTTGTGTTGAAAAACAAAATAAACCAACTACATTCAACGTGAGTAATGGGAAGAGTGTAAAAATTAAGGATATGCATAACCTAATTGCCAAAGCTGTCGGTTACGAAAAAGAAATAATTTGGCATCCTTCCAAAGTAGAAAAGCCGATACAGAGAGCTTTGGACATAAGTAAGATCAAAAAGGATCTTGGCTGGAGTCCTGTTGTTGATTTTGAAGAAAGCCTAGTTGAATTAGTAAAGTGGCACGATGTCAATCTGGAGATAGGTTATGTGCCTCAAGACACTCTGGCCTTGAGTCATCCCTCATGATTACAACTGTAATTATTTCAAAAGACAAGCCAGCACAGCTTCATCTACTTCTTGAAAGCTTATATAGAAATTCTGGAAACCTGTTTGACATACATGTCTTGTATGAATCGACAACAGACCCCTTTGATGAAGGCTATCTAAAAACAAAGCTTCATTTCTATAACAAAACAAAGTATGGGGTTGGGTTTCCAATAAGATGGTATCAAAGAAAACAAGATGATATATGTAAAGAAGTATTAACTGTAATCAGTAAGGCTCGACCTCTTGTTTGTTTAATGTCTGATGAAAACATCCTGTTTAAACACACCGCTCCGTACAAAAAAATAAAGCAACTTTTCGAGAAGTATAGCCTGTCTGCACTATCCTTGAGGTTGGGTAATAACACAGTATTACAAAACCCATACGATCAAGAAAATTACTTTGCAGACATACCATCTGACGGCAAGTTTGTAATGGATAAATTTCTAGTTTGGGACGCAACCCAAGTAAAGCCATTCACAAATTTCGCTATACCCTTTTCTTTTAATGGACATGTTTACGCCAAGGGTCTTATTCAAAAAGTTCTAGAAAGATCGGCCTCTAAAGATAGGGATACCTTTGAGTCAGATTTACAAAAAAGGTTATATGAAGGTCGCTTTGATGGCAAAGTCCCACCTCTAATGTCGTGCCTTGAATACAGCGCACTGCTAAGTAACAACACAACAAAAATATCAGATGACATTCATACTAATTTGGGTATATCAGATTTAGAAATAAACGAAAGATACATCAACGGAAAAATCATTGACTATAACTTCTTTGATTTCAAGCATGTGTCAAAACCATTTCAAGACTTCTTAATAAGATTTAAAGATGAAAGTAATTTGCACTACAGTCGTTAGGGCTGCAAAACAAGGTGATATACATGGTGGTTTGTATCTTATAGACACCGATTCTGAAAAGGTTTTGCATCACGCTCCGTATGAAAAAGATTTTATTAACGATAATGAGAGAGGTGGGGAGCGAGGTCTTCGTGGCATTGCTGTTCTTGACGACCGCATTATCGTTGCTGACTCTGCTGGCTTTATTGAATTAGACAAGAATCTCGACATCAAGAGAACCTTTCAAGATTCTAATTACTTTAAGAGCATCCACGAAATTGTCTTTCACGAAGGCTACATATGGGCCACGTCAACCGCTTATGATGCAGTGGTTAAGCTAGATCTTGATTTTAATATACAAGGTTTTTGGGAGATACTTGGGGAAAACGTAGATAACCATAAAAAGCTAACTGGCAAAAAGCAAATCACCCCAGAAACCAAAACCGAAAACGACAACTATCATATAAACTCTCTGTTTGTCGCAGGTGGAAATCTTAGGGTGTCTGGACTGCTGACGCCATTATACAATTTTGATGACATGACAGAAGTTTGTCCTGTCCCAACAGTTTCTATGATTGATGATAAACCGGGGGGTAATCAAAACAGTTTTGTTCACAATTTTTATGAATACGAAAACGTGTTCTTAGCCAACCTTACTAGTTATAACGCTATTGGGTTTTTTGATAAGGGTTTTGTTGGGTATGGTTGGTATAATAACGTTAGTATCCCTAGAGCAAAAAATGTAAGATATCAAGTAGACGAAGTTGCAAAAAACAACTGGAACAGAGGCCTTGCTAAGCTAGGTAACAAGCTTGTTATCGGGTCATCTCCCGCGAGAATATTAATATACGACATGCAGAGCAGGAAATTCGAGAAGGAGATTGTGTTGGAAAAGGATATAAGACACGCCATTCATGGACTGGAGATTTTAGAATGAGATTTGACGAGAAGCTAGCCGTAAAAAAAAGAGCCGAAAAACTAAAGATTTCTGATAGCAAATGGGCATGGGTGTTGCCAGAAATTAAAAACTATCGTAAAATGATCGCGTATGCCCGCAACAACGAGGTTGTTTGGGTTCACCCCGACTACAAAAATGGGAAAAACGATAAGAAAAAAAAGTAAGAGAGACAAGAAGCGTCTAAAACGTGAACGTAGGACAAAAGCAAGAAAGCGGGACTATGGAGAGACCAACGTGGGATGAATATTTTTCTCAGTTTGCATTTTTAGCAGCGGCTCGTAGTCACGATTCAGAAACTAAAGTTGGCTGTGTGCTTGTTCACGAAAATAGAATTATTAGTGTTGGATATAATGGATTCTGCTCTGGAGTTGTTGAGAGTTCTCTCCCAGTTACGAGACCGCAGAAATATCCCTATATGGTTCACGCCGAAGAAAACGCCATAAGCAACATGACTATTAAACCAAATGGTGAGATAACAGCTTACGTAACTCATATGCCATGTAGTGGATGTAGCAAACTCCTCTGGCAAAACAATATCAGAACATGGAAAATACCAGAGGGGCAAAGAGTTAAAAGCCACTCTGAAGAAGATAGGATTATATACGACCACTTAATTGAGAACGGATTGATAATTGATCGTATTACCCCAATAAAGTCTTACTTGAACAAACTGATAGAGTGCGAAAAAAAGGAAGAGCAAGGGTTGCTGTTCTAGTGTATAATATAACGCACTGGGGTTTATCGGGCTTTATTAAAAAGGGCTAGAGCGACACGTCCTCAGAAAGCCATCGTTGCACCAAGTAAGTAGTTTAATCGTGTAAGTATTTCAATCCTTAATAATAAATTACTTGGTATAAAAAGTGTCGCTCTTTTTTACAACGCGCTAAAGGAATCATATGTCAGTCAGGGAGCTTCAGGATTACACGTTTGTAGCAAAATACGCCCGATGGATACCAGAAAAGAAAAGAAGAGAGACTTGGAACGAGGCGACTAATCGTGTAAAAGAAATGATGTTGAATAAATATTTCGACATCCCAGAAATTCACGAAGATATAGAATGGGCGTACGAAATGATGCGCACAAAGCGGGTTCTTGGTTCTCAGCGCGCTTTGCAGTTTGGCGGCAAACCAATCTTTAAGCATAACGCTCGAATCTATAACTGTATTACTTCCTATATTGATCGGTTGGATTTCTTTCAGGAGTGCATGTATCTGTTACTGTGTGGTTGCGGCACTGGATTCTCTGTCCAAAAGCACCATATTAATAAACTTCCCCGCCTAGTCAAGCAAAAGAATGGATCAAAGAAGCACACCATTCCCGACAGTATTGAGGGATGGTCTAATGCCGTTGGTCTTCTTGTCTCTAGCTATTTTGAACAAGACGAATTGTTTCCTGAATATCAAGGCAAGAATGTAACTTTTGATTACTCAGAAATCAGACCTGCGGGGTCTTTTCTAAACTCCAGCGGTGGAAAAGCTCCCGGCCCAGAGCCGCTTAAGAACGCTCTGGTTAATATAAAAAAGATTCTAGACAAAGCTCTTAGAAACCTAGAATTTTGTCAGGGTGAAGGAAGAAGACTAGAGCCAATCGAAGCTTATGATATTGTTATGTACAGCGCCGACGCTGTTATATCTGGAGGGGTCAGGCGTAGTGCAACAATTTGCCTGTTTAGTCCTGACGATGAAAACATGGCGAAGGCCAAGACAGGCTCTTGGTTTGTAGAAAACCCACAGCGTGGACGTTCTAATAATTCAGCAATCTTATTGAGAGATGAAACAACAAAGAAACAGTTTTCAGAATTAATGACCTCTGTTAAAGAGTTTGGAGAACCGGGATTTGTTTGGTCTGACTCTACGGAACTTATTGTTAATCCGTGTGTAGAAATTGGAATGTGGCCAGTTGATGAAAAAACAGGAAAAAGCGGCTGGCAGGCTTGTAACTTAAGTACTATCAATTGTGCGAAAATTAAAACAGAAGAAGACTTTCTAAACGCTTGCAAAGCAGCCTCAATTATTGGAACGTTGCAAGCTGGCTTTTCCAGCTTTCCCTACCTTGGAGAGGTTAGCGAGTCTATAGTTAAAAGGGAAGCTCTGCTTGGAGTATCCATGACTGGAATAATGGAGCGGTATGAAATATGCTTAAATCCAGATATACAAAAGAAGGGATCAAAGGTAGTTAAAAATGAAAATAAAAGAGTCGCTAAAATCATTGGAATCAATCAAGCTGCTAGGACTACTTGCATCAAACCTGAAGGTACTAGCAGTTGCGTTCTTGGGACTAGTTCTGGTATTCATCCTCATCATGCCAAGCGTTATATTAGACGTGTTCAAGCTAATAAACTTGAGCCGATCTACAACTATTTTAAAGAAATAAATCCAAGAGCGTGTGAAGAATCCGTCTGGTCTAACAATGATAGTGATGACGTTGTTTCTTTTTGTGTAGAGGTTCCCGCTGGATCAAAAACAAAAAATCAAGTTGGAGCAATAGATCTTTTAAATCATGTAAAAAGCACGCAACAGAACTGGGTGATACCCGGAACAAATAAGTCTTTATGCACCCAGCCTTGGCTTGTTCATAATGTTTCAAACACGATCAATGTAAAGCTTGACGAATGGGATGAAGTAGAAGACTTTATCTTTAAAAACAGAAAGTTCTTTTGCGGTGTTTCTTTATTGCCAATATCAGGAGATAAAGACTATCCACAAGCTCCATTTACGGCTGTTTATTTACCCACTGAACAGGTTCGTCACCACGGGGACGCTTCGTTGTTTGTCAGCGGTTTAATAGAAGTGGCACTTAACTTATGGGAAGACAATCTATGGTCTGCCTGCGACTCCCTTCTTGGCGTTGGGGCTAAGATTAAGGGTAATGGCAAAAAAGAATGGTCTGATAGATGTCTAAAGTTTGCTAACAAGTATTTTGAAGGAGACTTGAAGAAGCTTACCTACTGCATGAAAGATGTTTACAACTGGAAAGAGTGGGTTGACCTTAACAGAGAATACAGCCCTGTTGATTACACAGAGGTTACAGAGGAAGAAAACAACGTTAAGCCTGAACAGGAATGGGCTTGCGCTGGTGGAAAATGTGAAGTTCTTTAACTAGGGGTTTGGAATGGCAGTGCATACGGGAAAAGCAAGTATGACCGGATATAAATATTTTGAAGTCAAAAAGCTTACAGAATCAGCAAACATTCCAACAAAAGGAAACGTTGGAGACGCTGGGTGGGATTTATATTCTGATGAATCTGTAACAATACCGATTGGGGCAACGGTGTTGGTTTCCACGGGGATAGCTATCGCTATACCAAAAGGGTATTCTGGACTTATATGGGATAGGTCATCAATGGGCGTTAAGGGGATACACAGACACGCTGGCGTCATTGATTCTGGATATAGAGGAATTGTAAAGGTTTGTTTACATAACACGACAACTAAACCGTACTCTATTGAGAATGGTGATAGGGTTGCTCAAATTTTAATACAAGAAACCCCAATCGTTAGAATGCATGAAGTAGAAGAATTAAACTCTACTGAAAGAGGTTCTGGTGGTTTTGGCTCAACAGGTAAATAATACATGCCCAAAAAGAATAATCAAAAAGCACAAGGCAACAGAAGAAGAAAACAACTAACAGCTAAAACAAAAAATCAAGAATATTATATTGAACTAATGTCGCTCTGCGATGTTACTTTCTGTACTGGGCCAGCAGGAACAGGAAAAACAGCAGTTGCGGTTGGGGTGGCTTGTGATTACCTCCTTGATAAAAGAGTGGAAAAGATTGTAATAACTAGGCCGGTTATTGAGGCTGGTAGAGGTCTTGGGTTTTTGCCGGGAACTCTTGATGAAAAAATACACCCATACCTCATTCCTGTATTAGAAGAGATGAAATATCGACTTGGTAGTGATAGAGTGCGTTCATACCGAAACGAGGGGTTAATAGAAATTTGCCCTTTAGAATATATGAGAGGGCGAAATTTTCATAATTCTTTTATGATATTAGATGAAGCTCAAAACGCGACCTTTGAACAATTAAAAATGTTTGTCACTAGGATAGGCTGGAATTCAAAGGCTGTAATAAACGGGGACTTAGATCAAACGGACTTGTTGGATAATTCCAGCGGTGGTTTAGAAGAGTTTGTTAACAGACTAGACAACGTTAAAGGAGTCGGTATTGCAGAGCTTACCAATGAAGATATTATAAGAAATAAAATAATATCGAAAATCATAGATGCTTTGTACGACGATTAAATAAATGCCAACATACGACTATAGGTGTGACTCTTGCGATTGTGAAACTGAACTGGTTCATGGTTTCAATCAACCCACCCCCAAGTGCGAAACTTGTAACCATGATTTAGAAATCGTAATTAACCAAGCTCCAATGATGTTTGTTAAAGGTGACGTTAAAACATTAGGGCAGCTATCTGAGCAAAACACCAAGAAGATGGGTCGTTATGAACTTGAAGACAAGAGGCATCATCAGCAAGAAGGTAAAGTTAAAAAAGAAAAGGACTGGTGGCAAAAATCTGGCGATGCCACAAGTAAAGAAATAGGAAAAATGAACTCTAAGCAAAAAGCAGATTACATTAAGAAGGGGAAAAAATGACCGACCATCCACAGGACAACATAAATAAGAAAAAAGAAAAGGTCATTAAGTTTGACGATGTTAAAGATCACGTTATTGAGTGTGCTGATTGCAATAGACCTTTGTTAAACGTGGTCAAAATTAGAGATTCCGAAAAAGAAAACCGTATTTACGTCAAATGCTATTCCAAAAAATGCGAAGGCTCTAGCTGGTTGCATGAAATACGGGGCGATCTTTTCTTTGCTCCAGCAAAAAAGGTTTACCAAATTGAAGATATGGACTATGATGACGTAAACAACTTGATGACAATCAAAATCAAAAAAGACACAATCGATTCAGCTACGGGTATGCCTTATGGTTTTTATGATGACGCACCACCAATACCAGAGATAGGTGAAAAGCCATCTCAAGAGCTTATAGACTGGTGGAAAAACAAAACAAAGGGAATGGATATGTCCGAGAATGATATGAGGATTATGGTTTTAAACAAAAAGGGAAAACATGACTGAAGACATTTCTGATTTTACAACCCCGCGAGACAATCAATATTTGTTTTATAGCTCTAGTGGGCAAACCACAGAAGAGAAAACCAATAAAGACTGCGCTTACACTCTTACGTCAAACGGAAAAGAAACTTACTACGCAAAGTTCTTAAGAGGGGCGCTCTTTGATCCACAGGGCATAGATTCGGGTAAGATTAACTCGCTAAGTTCTGGTTATAAAAAGATTGAGAAAAAAACTTTTGATTTTTATATAGACTATCTAAAAACAAAAAAAAGAAACAGCCTCACTTGGGCTGAAAGGAGTAATATTAATGTCTAAGAAAAAAGGAAAACTTAGTAAGGTTGAATTGTTTTACATAGATAACAATGCAGACAAGAGCGTTGCAGACCTTGCCAAAGATTTAAACAGGTCGGAAGCTTTAATCAAAAATCGCGCTCATTCTGGACATATAGATAAAGTCCAAGATGATAAATCTAACATTGGTAGTCTAATGGGTCACAAAGAAGATCGTGGCGTAACGATAATGACGCCCGCAGCCTCTGAGGTTGCAGACGAAACCAGACCTTCTAGGATTGGCAAGTCAAACAGACATCAAGATGCCATTCACATAATTAATCCAGACAAGAAATAAGATGGACGTTCATTTATCTAAAGAGTACGATTCATATATTAATGTATATGCCGATAATAATCCTATTTGGATTGTAACTCTATCTAATGACGAAACCATATACCAAGACGACGGAAGGGCTGGCGCTCAACCCCAAAGTGCTTGGAGTAGATTAAAGATTTATTGTGAAAAAAACGATCTTTATATTAAAAACCTAAAGGTTAAAAATAGATCTCATCTAGAAGATGTTGGATCTAACTACGATGGCTATTTCTTTTGTAAGGGTGCTGGTGGGTTTTTGTTTGATGGGTACACCCTTCACACTTTTGTTATCGGTATTTTAGAAGGCGAGAGGCTAAGGGTAAAAACATGGCAACTCCCAGAACTTATTCCAGACAGTTTTCAAGATAGAGATCCTTACGAATCTCCGAACTGTATTATTGCTAAGAAGGGCATATTGAATGAACAAAAACTACAAACACAAAACGACGGGGCAGAATTGTAACGCGGCTCAGTATATTGCCGAAATGGTTTGCTTAAGAAAAGCGGAAAAACAAAACGTTGGCAAACCGGCCTACGCCCTGTGGAACACAGAAATATGGAAAAAAGAATTCCAGAGTCAAGTAACCAAAGCCTACCAGCTTCTTAATAAATTTGATGAAAAAGCTATCATCAACGCTTTAACTTCCCGTAGCGGGAAAAGCATCTACTCTCTTCGAGTTACATTCTTGTCAGACTTGATTAGCAAAGAGCAATCAAAATTAGATACAATAAACAGCAAAGAAGTAAAAGAAACAAAATTCAATGACAACACTTTGTTTCTGCCTAATCAGCCATATGGCAAAAAAAGCAAAATATCAGATTTAAGGAAACTAGATAATGAGTGACGCTAGCTTAAAAACAATCACAAAGAAGTACGGCAATATTCTTGTTAATGGAGCTGAGGTATTTCAAGACCTAAAAGACATGCAGTCTATTCCTGTAAGTCCTGCTTTAGACTACTCTCTTGGGGGAGGCTTTAGAGAAGGAACTTGGATTCAAATGATTGGAGACCCCAAGAGTGGAAAGACTACATTAGCCTTGCAGTTTGCTGCGACCTGTCAGAAAAAAGAGTATGGGAGTCGTCCTATCTTCTATGTTAATGTGGAGGGTAGATTAAGCACAAAAAACTTTGAAGGTGTTGAAGGATTGCAGGCAGATAAAATCACTGTTGTTCAATCTGAAAATGAAACACTAAGTGCTGAACAATACCTTGGGGCTGTGGAAAAATTAGTAAAAGCTTCTCCTAATTGTGTAGTTATTATTGATTCAATATCCAGTTTAATAGCACAGCGAGACTTAGATGAAGAAGTCCGAGGGGATTATAGACCCGGAGTTCCAAGAATCCTATCTAACTTTTGTAAGAAGATGAGTAGCGTAGTTCCTAAACAAAAGGCTATCATCATCATGATTACACACTTCATCGCTAACACTGGAGGGATGGGCAAAAAGAAAGTTGCTGATGGAGGCGTTAAAGTTCGCTATCAAGCAGACACAATTCTTGAGATAGCTTGGATTCAACCGTGGAAAGAAAAGAACGAGGGGCGTCAAATTGGACAGGTTCTTCATTGGAAGATTGTAACTTCGGCGCTAGGGGGCTTTACTGGTGGGGAAGCTACAGGATGGCTTCGTTATGGAGTAGGAATTGATTTTAAACAAGAGTTGTTTGATCAGGCAAATGATTTTGATTTAATTTCTGCTGCTGGAGCTTGGTACACTTGTGATTTTCTTGTGAATAAACCAGCGTTGATAAAGAAGGCTCTCAAAGAAGCCGAAATAGATATAGAGGATGAAGAAAAAATTATTAAATTTGTCAAATTTCAAGGGCAACAAAAACTCAAAGATTTCTTGACTAGTAACGACCTTTGGTCAGCCCTACAGGATTCATTAAAGGAGATGCTGTATTGAAAGCTGTTGGTTTTGATGGCCGAGAACGATCATGGAAACTGTCAAAATGTATAGTTTCCGGCGATCAAAAAAGGCCTCGAAGTAAATTGCACATTCTTGCAAGAAAACTCTTGCAGGAACAATTCCCTTATGATAGAATCCTTGAGGAAGTCCCACTTCCCGGTTCACACAAGCCATCAAGAAAATCCACCTTGTTTGTTGATTTCTTGATACCGTCAAGTTCTTTGGCGGTTGAGGTTCATGGGCGGCAGCACTTTGAGTTTGTCGCTCATTTTCATAGTGACATGCGGGGTTTTAGAAAATCTAAAGCTAGAGACAGAGACAAGATTAATTGGCTTGAAACAAATTCTATTGACCTTATTACATTAATCTATTCGGAAACAGAAGATGAGTGGAGAAAACGAATTATCAATCGAACAATTGGATAGCTTTGTCCAAGATCTAGAAGGCTATATTTCTAGCGAGGGTGTCGTAACCGTAAAGCCCAATCCAGAGATTGAAAAAACAATCAACCTTACCGGTTTTGAATTAAAATCTTTGACCGGAGAAGAGTGTTGCGAAAAAGCTTTTTGTCTACAGGGGTACTGCAATTTCTTACAGAAAATATACAACACCCATCTGGTTCGTGCAAAATGGTGTGAAGATTTTATTAATCACGCCGTATCCAAGCAAGCTGACAACTTTGACAAGTATACAAAATGGGAAGTTAAAGTAAGCTCAGTAATAAGAGGGGATGATTTTATTCAAAAAGTCTGGAGGGTTAAGAGGGTTGCGGAAGGTAGGGTTACATTACTTTCCGACTCCATAAGAGATATAAGAAGGCAGGCAGACACATTACTAGAACTAAGCAGGAAAAGAAGAAATGACTCCTATAGATAAAATTAAAGAAGGAATTCTTAGCAATGATATGGAACAAATTACTCAAGGCTTTATGCTTCTCACGGGCGAAGAAGTTAGACCAGAAGCAAGAAAACCAAAAGAATCAAACGCAGAAAAAACCGTGCAACCACCAGTGCAGGTGCGGTCGAAAGACTTAGATTTTTCGACAACGGAAGAGTCTAGCAAAAGTGAACCAATCAGGGCTAAAAAGAATCAATTTATTGATGATCGTACGGAATCTTTAGATATTGAAACACCTGATGTTGGTCGGACGACTAGAAGACCTCCGGTTAAAATGATTGAAGTTACATGTCATGCTTGCGGCGAAAAGGAAATGATAAACGCTCAGTATAAATCTGGCGAGTTTCGTCGCTGTGGTAAGTGTGTTGGCTAATGGCAAATCAAATTGACAATATAGCTTCTGAACGTGCTGTGATAGCCGGTTTAATAAAACACGGGTCAGAATCCTTTATTGATGTTGACGACATTATAGACGTTAACGCCTTCACCCTAGAGGAAAATCAGATACTCTATGCTTGCCTCGTTAAGATATTTGAGAATAATAACGAAGTAGATTTTCCATCAATATTAAGTGCTGCCAAAGATATTGGTTTAGACACAGCTTTTGAAAACAGAATACCACCTGAGCGCATTAGGGCGTTAATAAATCTGGATATCGCTATTGGGAACGTGAGACATCACGCGGTTAAGCTTAAGAAGCTAGAGATAGGAAGAGAAGTTGAACGAACAGCTAAGCGTGTTATATCCGACATTGGAGACATCACCGGAGATGAGACCGTTGATCAGATCATTAACATTGGAGAAAAACCATTCTTTGATTTGTCCTCTTCGTTAAATAACAAAATTGAAGATAAACCGGTGGTAATTAGTGAAGATATAGAAGAATACATAAACCATCTAATAGAAAACCCATCAGAAATGCTTGGTTTAAGCAGTGGTTTTCCTAGGTTTGACAAGTCAATCGGCGGCGGCTTTAGAAGAAAGTGTGTAGATCTTATTGCTGCCAGACCCAAGGTTGGCAAAAGCATGTTCGCTGACAACGTGGCTTTACATATTGCAAGTAATCTCAAAATACCAGTTCTTGTTCTTGATACAGAAATGGCCAAGGAAGATCACGTCAACCGTCTTTTGGCAAACTTAAGTGATATTGAAATTAATGAGATTTCTACTGGAGGTTTTTCTAAATCTAAAGGTAAAACAGAACGTGTTAAGCAGGCGGCGGAACAGCTTAAAAGCATACCGTATGAGTATATTACCATCGCGGGTAAATCATTTGAAGAGACCCTTTCAATCATGAGAAGGTGGATCGTTAAAAAGGTTGGCTTTGATGAGAACGGTAGAACCAATCCTTGTATGATAATATACGATTACCTCAAGCTAATGGGGTCAGAAGGTATTAGTTCGTCAATGCAAGAGTATCAGGTTCTTGGTTTTCAGATTACTGAATTACATAACTTTGCTGTTCAGTATGACGTACCTTGCCTTAGTTTTGTTCAGTTAAATAGAGATGGTATCACAAAAGAATCGACTGATGTTGTTAGTGGTTCTGATCGTCTAATTTGGCTTTGTAGTAGTTTTACTATCTTTAAATTAAAGTCGGACGAAGAAATAGCAGAAGACGGTGGTAAAAGTGGAAACAGAAAACTTGTCCCAATCGTTGCTAGACACGGGGGCGGTCTGCCTAATGAATTTGATTATATAAACATGACTATGCTTGGTGAGTTTGGTAGAATCGATGAAGGCTTTACCAAGTCAGAGTACATACTAAGTGCAAAAAAGCAGAAGGAGGGATTTGATAACACTGTCAGCAATAATGAAGAGTCTTTTATTGTAGAAGAAGAAATCGATCCAGAAAAACCATATTGAAAAAACTATCAAACGAAGAACTGAAAAAACTATCCGACAAGATTGCCTTGTCTATAGTTCCAATATTTCAACAACTTGGTCTTGAAGTCAATGATTTTGACGACCATGTTTCCTGTGCGTGTCCTGTTCACGACGGGGACAACCCAAACGCCTTTACTATGAACACTGATCCAGAACACCCCTACTTTGGAGTATGGAAGTGCTGGACTCAATCCTGCGAAGAAGAACATGTTAACACACCTATCGGTCTTATAAGAGTCCTTCTTTCTAAAACAAAAGAAGATGACGTTTCTTTTGACGAAACAATTGAATACTGTATGAATCTTGTTGAGACCAATTTTGAAGACCTTAACAAAGAGTCGTCTGGTGTTGTTTTTTCTAAAGCCATCTCCATGCTTGAGAGAGCAATGCAAAAAAGAGAGAAGAACAAAGCTAGTGGAGTAACAAGAAATCACGTCAGATCTTCTCTCCAAAGACCGGCTAAATACTATCTTGATAGAGGGTATTCTGAAAGCGTCTTGGATGAATTTGATGTTGGAGTTTGTGTAGATCAAACAAAACCAATGAGAAACAGAGTCGTGGCTCCTGTGTATGATGATGATTTTAAACACATGGTTGGTTGTGTTGGTCGTATAATGCATGAGAATTACAATGGAAGAAAATGGATTAATTCCAAAGATTTTTATGCAGGGGCTTGGCTGTATGGGTATTGGCTTTCAAAGAATCACATCCGTAAAACAAGGGCGGTAGTTCTAGTTGAGGGACAGGGGGACGTATGGAGACTTTGGGAAGCTGGGGTAAAAAACGTTGTTGGTATATTTGGTTCCAGCCTAACTGACGCTCAGGTAAGAATACTTGAGACTTCCGGAGCCTTTGAGCTTATATTATTAACAGACAACGACGATGCTGGAAAAAAGGGTAGAAAATCCATACGAAAAAAATGCGAAAGAATTTTCAATATTGCCGAGATTAATATATCCGTAAAAGACATAGGCGAAATGAGCGCTGAAGAAATCAAAAAAGAAATTAAACCGAAAATAAAAGGAATATAGAATGACGAATATTTTAGGGTTTTCTGGAGTCAAACAAAGCGGAAAAACTACCTCTTGTAAGTTTTTGTATGGCTATCAAATGAGACTGCACGATGTGGTTGAGAAGTTTCTCATGGATGAAGAAAGCAACCTTATAGTAAATGCAAGACAGATTGATGAAAACGGTAAAGAGATTGATGGTCTTGGTATTTTGGACATCGAAAGACGGGATGATGAATTCCTTGAATATGCAAATAGATCAATTTGGCCTTATGTCAAGTCTTTTAGCTTCGCAGACCCGCTCAAGATTATTGCAGTTCAATTGTTTGGATTAACTGAAAAACAATGCTACGGGACTGAAGAAAACAAGAACACCCACACTAATTTTATGTGGGAAAATTTACCGGACAAGTCTTCCTCGTCACAACACGAACGTGGCCCAATGACCGCTAGGGAATTCTTGCAGTATTTTGGAACTGATATTTGCAGATATATTAAGCCTGATATTTGGATTGAGAGTTGCATCGGTAGAATGCAGGAAAGCGGAACTGAGCTTGCGATTGTTCCAGACGTTCGCTTTCCAAACGAAGCGGACGCCATTAAGAAAGCTGGTGGTAGAGTTATTCGATTGACTAGATCTCCACATGAAGATGAACACGCAAGCGAAACAGCGATGAATGATTACGAGGGATTTGATCATACAATAGATAATAAATCCTTAACAGTGGATGAAACTAACAGAACTCTAATGGAAATCCTGAGAGGTTGGCAATGGTTACAAACAAAAGGATCGTAAGTATCCCTTGGGATGCTTCAATGGTAGAGCGCGCGCAGGTAAAAGCTAAAAAGCTAGGAAGTATAAATAATTCAATATTAAAAGGTGGCGGCAACGCCGCAGGTTATCTAGGGGAAGAAGCTGTTGCTTCTTATATCGAAGCTGAGATTATTAGTTGCGATGAAGGTAACGACAAGTATGACTACGACATTTGGAAAAATGATCGAAAAATAGAAGTTAAAACAAAAAGAAGGACGGTTGCTCCAGCAAACTTTTTTGATGTCTCTGTTGCCAAGGCAAGTAGACATCAGGCACCGGACTTATATATTTTTGTAAGCATTGAGTTTGAAAACATGACGATGGAAAACAACAGACGTGCCTATCGTGGTATTAAAAACATTTGGATAGTCGGACAGGCAGAGCCTGAAGATTACTTTACAAGAGCAAAGATTTGGAACGCTGGAGATATTGACAAAACCAACGGCTTTAAAACTCATGTAGACATGTACAACCTTCCTATATCAGAAATAGAACCATTAAATGATAGTTTGTTACCATCGAAGTAGTAGTTTAGGAACCTTAGAGTTCTGCGAGCAAAAATACTTCTTACAATACAACTTGTCGTATAAAGACAAGCAAAACAAAAAAGCCTTAATGGGAACAATAGTTCACAAGGTAATGCAAACTCTTGGGGATAAAAAAATCGCCATGGCAAAGGGTTTAGATTTTGTAGACGATGAGGAAACAGGGAAAAAGATATCTTTTGAGGATTGCGATAATATTGAACTTCTTAATGACATAGCCTTTGATTACTACAGCTCGTCTTTTCCAGAAGTTGATATAACTCAAGCAGACAAAAGAAAATGTCTATCGTGGGCTGAAAAAGCGGTAGCCTATAATGACGGCGCTCTTGACCCCAGAAACCAAGACGTGGATGCAACAGAGTTGTTCTTTGACTTTGAAATCAAAAAGCCTTGGGCAAAATATTCCTATGAACTCGATGGAAAAACAATTGAAGGCTACTTAGCAATCAAAGGGACTGTTGACCTAATAGTAAAACACTCAGATGATTACTATGAAATCATAGATTACAAAACTGGCAAAAGAATAAACTGGGCAACTGGAGAAGAAAAGACCCACGAAAAGCTACAAGGCGATACTCAATTGCTTTTGTATTATTATGCCCTTAAGAATATGTATCCAGAGCGTGAATTTTCAATTAGCATATACTATATCAATGCTGGCGGGTTGTTCTCGATGGCTTTTGACGAAGAAGACTACGCAAAAGCAGAAGAGATACTGAAAAATAAGTTTGAGCAAATAAGAGACACCCAACGTCCCAAACTCCTTTCTAATCAAAACAAGCATTGGAAGTGTCAAAAGCTCTGCAAATTTAGCGAACCCCATGAAGACACCGGTAAAAGTTTATGCCAACACATACGAGATGAAATTGTAGAAAAAGGCGTGAACGCAGTTGTTGAAAAGTACGGAAATATTGAAAAAATAACCACCTACGGAGACGGCGGTGGTAGATTAGCGGATAAGAAAAAATGAATTGGACACCTTTACATCTTCACACGCACTATAGTTTACTGGATGGCCTCTCAAAGCCCTCACAGGTTGCCTCACGCTGTTCCAAGCTGGGTTATACTTCCTGTGCGATTACTGACCACGGCACTATATCGGGCGCTGTGGCCTTTACAAAGGAGTGCCGCAAAAAAAACATTAAACCAATTCTGGGGTGCGAGTTCTACCTAAGCCCTGCCGATTGTACAATTAAATCTCAGGAAAATAGGAAGCTCAGTCATCTTTG
>TARA_R110000765_G_scaffold76242_1_pt1 | contig 17045 bp, 14 predicted proteins | sample TARA_R110000765 | Tara Oceans TARA_R110000765 (sample SAMEA4398168) | marine metagenome | biome: Polar Biome; feature: [MES] marine water layer (ENVO:01000295) within the mesopelagic zone...; material: water (ENVO:00002006), including particulate matter (ENVO:01000060) such as...... | reverse complement strand
ACATTAATACTAGCTAAAACGTCAGCAGAAGAAGCCTTCTTAAAATTCAAAGTAGGCGTATCGTCAACCTCTATTGTAATGTCTCCAGAGGACAGAGTGCCTCTGGCGATAGTGTTCCCTGCGGCCGTTAGAGTAAGGGCTTTAATTCCAGATGTTCCGCCAGCTTGAGAAATTGCTGTAGCATTTACCCAGAAGTTAAAGTATCCACCCGCGTCAGTATTTCCTGCCAATATGTTATTTGCGCCATTATTCCCTAACTGTAAAGTCCTCCAATCAAAATATCCTCTGTAAGAATTGGTGGCATTGTAGTGCATGAATATGCCACCAGTACCGCTACCCGCAGTCCAGCTTGAATACCCACCATGACTTGAGTTTCCTGTACTTGTAAGAGCCCCGCTAGAGATAGCACCTGCGAAGGTAGCGTTGTCTGAGGTATCAAAAGCTAATGTATTTACTGAACCTGCTCGCCTAATAGAAAAGCCACCATTAGCAACTCCGGGGATCGCGTTGTGTAAGGCATAGCTTACGCCACCAGTTTGACCACCCGCCAACGTTAGAGAGGCGTATGTTGAATTATTGTTCAGAGCTATATCGCGTATCGCAGTTATTCCAGATGATGCTACCTGTAACACGTTAGCTGTTCCACTAGGGTGAAACGAGATATTGCCGTTTGAGTTGTATACGTTAAATGCGTCAGCACCGCCCCAACCAGTATAATTAGAACCAGTTTTCCAAAACTGAGCATTCCCATCGTCGGTTGTATACTGCATCCCAGTATATTCAGTTTGAGTCGCGCTTCCTATATTTAGATATAGAATAGAGCCAGTGCCAGTAAGACTGAATGGCGTAGTTCCTACACCTGTTGCAGTGATATTTCCACAGGTAAGAGCCCCGCTAGAGATGCCGTGACTAAACTCAAACGTATCGCTTGCAGTCTTCCATAGGATAGAAGCGTCTGTCGAAGCATCAACCGCATCTTGGATAATGATTCCAGCATTGTTCGCGGTGCTAGATGAATCACCTGTGGAATAGTTTAGGGTAATGTCTTTATCCGCCACGTTAAGATCCGCAACATTGACGGTGGTGGTTGTCCCGCTCACCGTTAGGTTCTTAACCGTCAGAGTATCTGTGGAATCATTGAACGTGAAGTCAGTAGAAGCACCTAGAGATCCGCTATTATTGAACTGCACCTGAGTGTTAGATCCCGCTGGACCTGTTACTGCTCCTGCGTTTACCGCTACGCCATTTATATACAAACCGTCAGTAAAGTTAGCATCGCCTCCGAAGGTCAGCTTGCTTCCGTCATAAGGAACTTCAATTTTAAACTGTGGGCTTCCTATACTGCCTAAGATTCCATTTCCAGAACCTATAGCGTCTCTATCGTTGAAGAAGTACAAGCCATGCAACGGGCCATAATTTACGTTTGGAGTGCCGCCAGTTGTCCCTCTGCCTCCGAAGAATATAGCAGTTGAGTCGTTGTCGTCTGCGTTAGCCCCTTCCTTGGACATCAGATAAACAGAGCCGCCTTTGATTAACGTCTCGTTGTCTCTGTTGTTGTCTGTGAAGATCGTTGTGTGAGCGCCACCAACAAAAACAGATTGTCCAAAGTCAGGATGAACAAAAGATGAAGCGTTAGGTATGGATATTCTTCTTACTGTCGCAGTCGGAGATCCGGTTGCAGGGTATGGGCTTAACGATCCGTCGGTGACGGTTATAACAACCTTTACGAAATAACGCCCTTTAGGAAAAACGAATGTATTTTTGCTCAGTGGTATATTTATAAAGTAATCATTATCAACCAATCCGACAGGAACTGACGTTCCGTCTAGGGCATCACCAAACGGGGATATTGTAGGATAGTCATCTAAGATGTCATTTCTGGTATCTAACGAAGCAACATATGTTCCGCTTTCTTTAACCCTAAAGTTACTATACACCAAGCCCGGAAATGGAGGGCCAGATGTGACATCCCAGCTTGTAGCATCAACGCTGACTAACGATGTCCAAGTGCCGGGACTCCCAGTAGAGGCGTCAGCATAAAAAAGCTCTACCTTTATATTTTCCATGATGCCGTTCAGGGCATTTGCTGCGCTAGATTGTGTCCCAGATGTAAGAGGCCCTAAGTAGTAGCTAACGATAAAATCAGGGAAGGCTAAGTCTTGTCTTCTATTGTCAAACAAGAAATAACTTGAGTCATCCGCTAGAACAACAGTCGCGCTTTTTTGGCTAGTCGTATACCTAGATTCTGATGAGTAGTCTTGCTCTCCGCCTGTAGAGAAACTAACAGTGTTGGCTTCCACATTTAGCTTGGACCCGTCCCAAGTCAGAACTTCGCCAGAAGAATTACCAACCGATAGCTTGTATGCGTCCGTGTCGTAACCTAAGAAGAACCCTGAAGTGTTAGCCTTTAAAAACTCGTCCATTGTGCCGCCGTAAATGGCACCTGTGCTGCCTATGCTAACGCTTCCAGTAAACTCTCCAGCGGATGCGTTTACGGTGCCTGTTACGGTTAATGCGGAACTATCAAACAAAAGATTATTGGTTGCGTTTCCTACTACAAACTTCCCGCCAGTAAGGTCAAAGAAAGACCCTGACTCCGTACCGCTCGGAGCTGCGTCAGCATCAGGGATCGTTCCCCCTTTGAGTGTGCCGCCGGTAATTGTTCCCAGGTCAGCCGTGATAGCTCCAAGCTCATCAACGCTGAGAGCAGCCGCAGTTATCGTGTCATCTATAATTAAATCGCCAGCGAAGAATCCAGATATTGTGCCGAACGTGCTGCCGTCGTATTGATAGGCGGCTTGCTTGTTTGGACTAGAAGTTGTGTTGGTGACAACGACAATATCGCCGTCTGTCGGCTCTCTACCAAAAGCAGTGTTGAATGCCGCTGCGTTAGCTGGAGCATCCACATTGTCATCCGCGCTTGTCCTGGTAAACCTGAAAAACCCGTTAGAGTTAAGCAGATCACCTACAGCATAAGCCTGGGCCTGCCCGTCGTATACGTCAGTTCCTAGCGTTGCCCCGACAGTTGCGTTGTTAGACGGCCTCAAGCTGTTAGAGTCATCGACATCAATCCACTCAACAGAATCAGCAACCTGGTCCGTGGTAGTGACGGTCTCAGGACCGGCTACGGCGCTAACAGCTGACTCATCTGTCGCCACGCCTGTACCCGATGACGATGTCCCGCTTGCGGTAGCCAGGAAGGTGTCACCATTGCTAACCGGCGCCGTAGCACCCAGAGTGGTCCAGCTCGTCGTGCCTAGACTTCGTATTCTGTAGGTCTGCCCGATAATGATGTCCGTGGCAGCAACCTCATTGTCATACAGAGAGGCTCTAACCCAGTAATATTTAGTCAGGGCGCTACTAGGCAAAGAAAAGGTTATAGCATCATTCTTAGTTCTTAGCAGTATCGACGATTCGCTAAAGTTACTAGTGCTGCTCTGATAAACGATAATATCGTTAAAGGTAGTATTAGGGACCGGGTTATCCCAGGTCAACCGCACGAAATGCCCATCAACCACTGAGCTCAAGTTTGTTGGCGCAGGAACCCCTGAGAATCCATCTGTGATAGATCCGTCAGACGCAATTGTCGAGTAATTTGCCGCAGGCATGTCTGTATAGTTTGCCTGGGTGTCTTTTAGCATGGTGAGCGTGACTGCGCCTTCTGCAGAGAAGTTAAATCCCAAGATAACAAAAGGCGTTTGGTTAAAGCTTATTGAGTCTTGATCAGACCCAGCAAACTTATCAAGCGTGATCTTTACCCGGTCTCCAACTGTGTAACGTAAAGCTTTTAGATTGCAGGGGAACTCGATTAACAATTGGTCGTTAGACCTGTTAATCATTTGATAGGTCAACCGCTGACACATGTATACGTCATTGGTCATAGGAAGCTCTACTTCCTTATAGAGGACCTCTCCTGCGTCCCTGGTCGCTATGTCTGTCAACTGCACTTCTGGGAATGCGACCTTCTTGTGCAGATCTTGTGGGTTAAAGTGAGTACCCTTGATCGTGTTAAATCTGTCATCCCTGGTATTGGCCACGGTGATATTAATGGGGCCATTCAGGTCATTATCAGTAAGGATTGCGTCTGACTCGGGCTCTATATACTGACCGGCCTGCATTACATACTTACCGCTAGAGTATACAAGCGATCCATTCATCGAGCTCAGGATCTTGTTTATGTTCTGAGCGTGACTATCGGTTCCGTACAGGACACCGTTACATGTAAATCTCTTCTGAGTCTGCGAGCCCGGGATAGAAACAAGTGCATCTGCATAATCCGCAGAAGAGTGAACAGCAGCCCAATCAATTGCAGAAGACGGAACACCCATTCCAAACTGATCGTCGGCTATGTAGTTAGCCAAGCACAGAGCTGGATTGTCTGACCATTGCCAGGTCGTGCTATCTGACAGCCTCTGCGTAGAAACCCCCAAACTTGAATCATACTCAGGCGACGTGCTGTCTTTGCGTGGGTCGTAAATGGCCATGCCCTTAACTAGGGCTTTTATGTCCTGCGGGTTGTACTTGTTCCAGATCTCTGCGATCTTTTCGTTATCAGGGAATGAGAACTTAGTGGCAATGTAGGTAAGACCTTGACCTTCATGATCGCTAGTCCATTTGAAGAACTCGCTGACCACAGGCATGCTAGCCGCTGTTTGACCCCCAGTGTACTTGTAGACAGTGACCAAAGTCGTTGAGTCTATCGGCTTAAAGATAGTGGTAGTGCCGTTAACAATGCCGCCAGCCGAGTTTCCGCTGTCTATATCAGCGTTAGGGATGATTATGTTGTCTAAGTATATGTCTGTGATTGCTTCTGACTTATCACCCGTCAAAGCAATTACATGCCATAAGTCTTGGTTGCCCGTGCCGCCAACACCCATAAACGCTACAGGGCCTGATATCAACGACTCACCGTAAACCCGCTTAACTGGAGCGGTTGTCGATCTTACGGTTTTTTGCCTAGCATAATTAGAGTCTGGCCTCGGAAGTGACATTTCCATAAGCTTTGACATACCAACCACGCCAGCAGTTATAGCTAGCGCGCCGGTGACAAAAAATGTCGTTCCGCTAATGCCAAAAACTACTTCTATAATTGGCAGGGCAGTCATAACCAGATTGCCCACGAACATTATTGCTGTGATTATTGCATTCGGCATTTATTCCATCCGCATATTAGGTTTTCTTTGTCTATTTGGATTATACCGTTCTTACAAAGGCACAGTATCTTGTCTCCAAGCTTTATGCCCATCAAATCACCAGTAGACATTGTTACTAGGCATGGATCTCCGTCGCTTAACGTCTTGCTTGGAGGCCCTAAAACACTCGACACCGTATGCTTCAGGCTCCCATTGCCTTCTATTATTTTATAGGCTGCAGCCTCGTCTTGATAGTTAAAAGACTCTAAATAATCTACGCCGGTTAATTCTTTTACCACAAATCCTGCCCACTGGCAGCAATCAGCATTGCCGTAGTCAAACCGTCTTTTTTTCCACTTGTTGGCAGCTCTTAATACGTCTAATTTAGAAGCCATGTTAACCTCTATATTTTCCTGGGCCCCTCGGCTGGGAAAGGTCTATATCGCCCGACGTTATTGTGCTGTCTTTCCCTTTCCAGTTGACCTTTACCCCTTCTACAAACGCCAGAAGGTTAAAGAACTTATCTCCGCTGTATCTGGATTGCTGCCAGGTATTAGTGAACATTAGATTTCGGCTTCTTTGCAGTAAGGACAATTGCGACTCGCAAGTCATGGTTATCATGTCGCCCTGGTCTGACCCAACGCTTACAGCCATCTGGTCCATATGACCAGCCCATAACGCCACAGGATTTTGCGTGTTTGCTGGATTTGGCTCTTGAACGAATTCATCGTCCTCAGTTAACACTCCGAGATATATGGTCACCGGGCGCATGTAGTAGTTTTCTTCTAGCGCCTGCTCTGCAAGCGTAGCGTCAAGCAAGGACAAAGTCAGAGTTATAGAATAAGGAGAAACGTCTGTACCTTCCTCTACTGCAGATATTGTCGCCAGGTCACCTAGACCCTGCCAGGTCTGCCCATCGAAAGTATATTCTCCAATTCCGTTATGCACATATAACGTCTGACTAGAAAACTCTAGCTTGGCGAATGACAGAAGCCTTACGTGCCCTGCAGCAAGCGCATCTGCTACGGCTGGTGAGAACCCTCTACTCATGCTAAAACGTCCTCCATAGCCTCTATAGCGATGCTGCTAATACCTCCGACATCATTGCTCCATGACGGGTTGTTTCCTAGAATGAATACACCTAAAACCGGCGGTACAACATCAGCGTTTGTGAACGGTGCGCTCGCAGCTGTCGTATTCCTAAGCGGTGGCGCTATATTTACCGTTACATTGCCGCTGGAGTCAGTGTTGTAGCTATCTGTCTCTGTCAAAGATCCAGCATCCCAGTCGCTGACAACCATATGAAGCTCATTACCGATCCTGAGATAGTCACCTGATTTCATATAGCCTTGTGCGCTGCCAGGGCCTCCTGTCAATGACACTTCTGTACCTGACTGACTTGCTGCAGCGACCAAAGTAGAATCGGCTCCTGCGCCTCGTCTAGAGTAAGCAAAGTCTCTCAACAACATCCTATGTTCTTGGCCGTTAAGACGGCTCAGAAACGCTTGCAGAGTCGCCTTTGTAACGCCCGACACGTTGTTATACTGCATCGTACACTTCCACAGAGAGCCCTTACGGGACGCTGTCTGCACAGCATTAGTCAAAGGAGACCGGAACACCCTGGTGTTGGTGACTAGCTCCCAGGTGCTAGATGTTGGGTTTATGTTAGGGAATATAAACTGGGTCATACTAGCCTTCCTCTACCAGCCAGGTCCCTGACCGTTTGTATGGTTGTTCTGCTTGTTTTCTCCATAGCCGTGCGGATCTTCTGGTCTACTTCTGGGCCTGCCCCGGTAGCGTCTACATTGTTTATGATTGTAATCCCGGAGCCGCCACCGTTATGCATGTCAGTGATTTTTTCATTGGGATGTAGCATCGCCATAAAACCGCCTTTTCCGTCCATGCCTCCCGATCTAGCTCCGCGGCCGGTAAAACCACCTCCTTCAAACGAAGCAACTGTCTGAGCCATAATCATAGCTGCACTCGCGTAACCCATTGTTCTGACAAAATTAGAGAACGCAATGTTCCCAGGAGGCGGCAAGAATGCCAGCGCGTTAGCGGCGGCAACCTCCGCCGAGACAATTGCCTGGCTTGCTGCATATGCTTTATATGCGACAAACGCTGCCTTTTGTATAGCCGTTCCCTCCTTGAAGCCAGAAGCCATTAGTTGCAGGCCGTTCTCTATAATCGCATGACCGGCTTCTGCTATCTTCTGTTTCTTTTCCTGCTCTTCTTGAGAGATCCTCATCCTCTGTAGTGCAGAATCTCGCTCAATCGAAGTGATCATGTCTTCGCGGGTACGCGTGGCATCGAAGAATGAATCGTCTAATCCTTTGACAAAAGTTAGCCTTTGATTCTCTTGCTGAGATATAAGTTCGAGTTCTGACAAGAACCCTGTCCTCATTCCTTCTAACGTCTTCTCGGTTTTGAGCCTCTCTGCATCTCCCGTTTTATTGTCCTTTATTTCAGCCGAAACGCCAGTACGCAGCTCACGCTCTCTTTGCCTTCTGGCCTTTTCTGCCTCACTGTCAGTTTGAGCCGCGTCCTTCGATCTTTGACTCGCCATCTCTTGAGCGCGCAATCTGCGAATCAAGGCAGCTGCTAAATCTTTTTCCGCTTGAGTGAGCCCCTCCATGTTTTGCAGCTGTATGCCAAGCATTTGTGCAGGCGATAATCCTTCTGACTTTTGCACGGATTTTCTAAGGCTCTCGATAAAGCGGTCGAATCCAGAAGCAATTTCATTAGTAGCTGTTACTACTTCTGGGGCTCCTACCCGGCTAAAATCTTTGAGGCTATTTTGAAGAGTGCTCATTTCTGTATGGGCGGAAAAGAACCTGTCAACTAGACCTTTGAAATCCTCATCAACGGGCCCCGTCGCTGCTTGAGACGATCGCAGTTCGTTTAAAAGACCCATCAAAGCTTCTCTACCGCTATGAGTGGTCATATCTAAACTATTCAGGCTTTTATTTAGCTTGTCGTAATCGTCTTTTTGTATGCCAAGAAGTTCGTGAGCCTCAGTTACAGACGCGTTGTATCCAAACCCCGCTATAGCGACATCATCGAAACTATTTACAGTGCTTGATAATTCGCCCTGCAGCTTAGTCAATCGACCCTTTGCTACTTCTATTGCTTCAAGACGCAAGTGCTCAGAAGCTTCTTTAGAAACCGCCGCAACCGAAGCAAGAGCGCCAGCATACTCAATGGCACCAGTCTTAGCGTCTTTTTTCATCAGGCTAGATAGATTCTTTACCTTATCATGCAGCTCCTCTGTTTTACCGGCGCTTTCAAAAAGCTTGGGAATCAAGACGCTAGCTAATGCGCCCGCAACAGCAACAAAGGCGCCTATAACTGCGCCTTGACCTCCGAATATAGATGCTATCTGAGATCCCTGCTGAGTTAGGACCATGAGCGGATTCTGGCCCATCTGAAGCTGGACTGAAATATCCTGAATTTGATGACCAAGCTGACCGAATCCGCCACGCATTATACGCAGAGATCCGTTTAGCTTTTGGCTATCTCGATTGGTTTTCTTAATGTTGTTTTGGACGCTTTTAAACGCCGAACCTGTATTGTCCGTCGCTGTAGCTGTAAAGACGTTTACGTTACCTGACATTTTTGGTAGCTTCCTTTAACTTGTCTGCCTTTAGTTTAAGGAACGTAAACCAAGTTTGAAACTCCGACACCGTCATTCGCAATACTACGTCTAACGGTTGGCCAAGGTGGTCTGCCAGTTCGTACATCATGTACAGGTCGGTGACCTCTCCTTGACCATCTAGGAGTTTTTTTCGCGTTCCTCTTCGCTATCCGCTGCTAGCTTTAGCACAAAGTTTGCGACAGCTGATAGAACATCTGGGTCAACATTATTACGAAGCTTTGGCTTGTCGCTGATATCGAACAAGGGCTCGCCTTTCTCATCGACGGCACCATAGATCACAGCATAAACCATGTAATCCGTGGTATCGTCTTTAGATCTAGCAAGCCACTTGGCCTTATCTGACAAAGACAAATTCTTAGCGAATATTGTGACGTCCCAATCTGGGACCTCCATTGATCGCACTTCCTGATTGCTAAAATGAGCAACCGCCGCGTCAATTATAGAGCCCATTATGCAGTGCCAGGTGTTAGTGCGCCAATACCAGTAAGGTTAAAGCTAGCTTCTACTAGACCATCAGCTGCAGCACTCTTGCTTACAGATGCGACAATAGCCAATCCGTCCCACTTAGTATTGCCTGCCGTTTCGCCGTAAGGATATAGCTCAACCTGAACTGTGCCGCCTTCGACGAAATCTTGTTGAGCCGCATCATCGTTACTCCAGATGCAATTCAAAGTAGTTGACCAGCTTTTAGTCGTCAGCTTCTGTGAAGTCCAAGCATTACCCAAAACAGTATCGTCTGCTAGGTTTGCAGTGGTTTCCAAAGACCAATCTTTTACCTCAGCAACAGCTAAGGGAGCACCCGTTCCGTCTATTGATGTGACAGCTTTTATACTGCCTGTGTGTCCAGCATGTGTAGCCATTTCGAGCTCCTAAAATAAAAACCATTTTAACCTAAAAACACCAGTATTATAGCGTTGTTTCCGGGTCATTTTCACTAGTGTGATAGATAACATCCACAGCCATTCTTGCAAAAGCCAGGGGTTGATCCCCTTCGCCAGCAAAATCCGCTTCAAACCTGGTTATCTGCAGGTCCTTGGCGTGACCGTTTAAGGTCAAGTCTGCGTACAAAGCGTCCTCGATCTCTAACGATATCTGATCAAGCTGATCGTCGTAATTAGACGTTCCCTTGACATAAATCTCTACCACCACCGACAAGACTCTTTGCTGAAGTCTAGAGGCGCCGATTGTTGCGTAATCAATCTGCTCACTTAAAGTGTAAACAGCAAGCCCGGGCAACTTAGCTTCAGCCAGGGGATAAACTCTTGATCTGTAAACTCTAGAACCTGTGGTAGCCAGGCCCGTTAGATCAGTTACTATCCTGTCTCTTATAGTCTTTCTTGCATGAGCCATTATTGTTTCTCTAAGGCCAAGTCTGTCAGCCCTGTGCCGTCATTCATGACGACTCTTACAATGTAATTAACTCCGCTTATAACGACAGAGTCCCCCTCTGCAGCGTTAGCCACGTCAGACGTTTTAACCGCCAAACGAGGCTGCTCTACTGCAAACGCCACCTCACCGCCTGTATCTACTGCCTGGTATTCCTTGTCGAATATCCCGGTAATAGTAGATGCCGATCCACCAGACGGTGTGTATGTTACTGACTCACCAAAGTCAGCGAGCATAATCGCTCGTTCGACATCCGTTTCTACAGCCATTATTCAGCCTCTTTTTGCTCTACCGGCTCTACTGGCTCTACAGGTTCTACAGGCGTTTCTTCTTTCGCCTTTCTTTTGGTGGGCTTGTCGCCTGACAAACCAACGCTACGATTTTGCGCCTTCTTAGGCTCTTGCTTAACCTCTGCAATGCGACCAATCGCTATAAGCTGATTGACCTCATAGTCTTCCAATTCAACAATGTCTCCAGTTTGGTGACCATTGCCTTTAATTACACAGCCTTTGATTACTTCGTACTTCTTCATCTTAGCTCCAAGAGGATCGGGGCCCGATTGGGCCCCTTTCCATTTGCTTGTATTAAGCGTCACTATTAAGCGCCGTCATTACCGTATGCGAAACTAACAGCGTGACGGATTGCAATATCCATCATCGCTAACGCTACGATTCTTACACCGCCTGAAGTTGACAAGCTGTACGGATCGACCTTGATATCGACTCCACCAAAGAAGCCAACCAAGCAGTCACTGAAGTTACCGAAATACAGGTTACCAGCAGTAGCTTGATTAGATACGATGGAACGGTAGCCGTTGATCGTGCCTCCAGGTTCAGCAACAAACTGGGCAGTGTTAGCTGCCTTTGGAGTGGTCTTCAACGCGCCGTACATGCCTGCAGGCAGGATGTAAGCAAGGTTACCAGAGAGAGCATTGTCTTCTGCCACAGCAGTTTCCAAAGTTACTACTTCTGGGTAGCTTGGTGTAGCAGCTGAAAAGTTAGCTACTTGGTTAACACCACTAGTGTTCAAGATACCCGTGGGCTGACCTGATGAACCAGAGCCTTCCAATGCAGACAAGTCAATCGCCAAAGCGATGGCTTGTGCAAGGTCGTCACGGATCAAGTTCTCAACATCCATTGAGCTCTGAACCATTAATTGGCGTGTTGCATCCGTAAATGCGCCAAGTGTGCGTGGAACCATTTGGATGTTGCCAACGGTCATTTCTGACTCGGCAGCAGCAGCGCCTTCAGTTCCAATCCAGCCAGCAGCAGCTGAAGTCAACTTCTTGGGAATGCGAACGTCGCCAGACAATCCATTGAGGACTCGAGCACCAGCACTCATTACTGAGCTAGCGTTTCGGAGTACGTCAATGAAGTCACCACCACGGTAGTCTTCACCAAACAAGTCAGCATCGTCAGCTGAGTTTAAGTCGCGCTTCCAGTTCCGCAGAACGTCAGTAGGTAACATGATGCCTTCGGCTTCACGACCATACTGCTCTGATGCGGCTCGAGAGCACTCGAACTCAAATGCAGCGTCTTCTTGTGACCGACGATCATGCGGGTTAGCCAATGCACGTACAGCGCGCAGGATAGAGAATCGCTTCGCTTCCTTCTTGCTTAACCCAATGTCGTTAGACTCAAGAGCCTGAGTTGAACCGATTTTGTCTAAAAGCGCGCCTCGGAAGTCTTCAATAGAAGCTCCTGATGCGATTGCTTCGCGAGCCAAATCAGATTTGTTGTGTCGAGCGCCGAGCTCAACGATTTGTGCAGCGTTCTTCTGAGCAGCCTGTCGGGCCTCCGCTGCAACTGCTTTAACGTCAATTTTAACGTCTTCCATAGTTATTACCTCTATTTTTCGAGTTTCAGTTGTGGCGGTCTCTTCTTCGCTGCTTTCCACTGTCACGCTTTCGGCAATCTCTGTTGAAACCTGTGCAGATCTTCCAATCCCTATTTCACTCATGTCTGCCGGGATGCTAACAATGCTAGCCTCTAACGGTTTCCATTTACGAGCGACGTAAGTCTTGTCGTCCTTGCGTTCTAGACGTTCTATTTGGTATCCCACCGAGATATTCGATCTGATACCATCTTTTACGTCCGCATATACAGATGATGCAAGCTCACTTCGTCCAAAGCGAACCTTAGCCCGGAGTCGCCGGGTATCTTCATCCAGATATACATCTTCTATAACCCCAACAACCTGCTTGGGATCATGATCCAGCAAAAGGTTAGCCCTTCCGCTAGCCAGGAAGCTCAAATCAATGGCCTCCTTACTGTGCTCTAGCACCTCATTACCAAAACTGCGCTCAACGGCAGTTTCTGATGAGATGGACATCTTTACTGTCCTCTTATCGTCATCAATAGCTCTAGCGTCCAGGAAGTGACTGCGCTGCACAACTTCAGGATCATTGCTTCTTTCCTGGTCTTCGCTAGCTTCCTGCACCTCAGCCTCTTCTTCTGGCTGACCTGACTCGCTCTCAAGTTCATGCTTTGCGAACTCGATAACGTCAGTCTCTTCTGTCTCTTCGACGCTCAGTACATGGCGTTCCATATGAGTATCCTCTATGGTGTTTTCCGATTTGTATGATTCTAATTCATAATCAGCATTATTCAAGTCAATGTTTTCGCTTCTATGTGTTGGCTTATAGCTAATCATCGTCTTCTATGACTTCTACAGCTGCTTTCTTTGCCACGCCAAACGGCTCTAGCGCGTACTTAATACCAAATTGTTCAGCAAGCTGCCGGTCTCTGGCGATCTGAGCCAATAACTCTTCCGTATCCATGCCGTACTGCGCTGCGACGTGAGAAAGGCTCATAACTCCGTTCTGAACGCCGGCGATAGCTGCATTCATCTCCTTTAAAGGGTCAACCCAGCTAAAACCTCTGCCCTTGAAATCGACAGTGTCAGCAAAGCGATCATACTGTTTGACGGGTATGTTAAACGTCTCCATCTCCATAGCACTTGCCAGCCATGCTCTATATACAGGCTCAACAAAGTTAGATATGAAGAACGCCGTCATATTCTTGTACTGATCACGCTCCTCTAATGCTCCCTGGCGGATACTGCTATAGCTTGTGCCTTCTAGGTCGTTACTAAGTGCTGCATAGGACACGCCTAAAGCACTAGCTACGCCGCGTAAAATAGCTTTGTGAAAGCTGCCAAACTCGTTATTCGGATACTGAGGGTCAAAACTTTGAAGCTGAACGCCCTGCGGTAAGCTGGCAAACGTGCCAGGCTCGGCGCTCATTATCGGTATATTACTTTCATAATCATCCGCTATAAACCCATCTCCGCCTGGCGATGTGAAGAAGCCCATTTTAGACGCGCCAACTCTCGCGGCAACAATTGCAGCCTCGGTAAAAGCCCCTAATTGCTTAATCGCGGAAATAGCCGGCGTCATCCAGGGCTCGCCTCGGCTTTGTCCGGGCCTTAGCTTCTTATAAACATGCACAACTTTGTCAGCATCAACCCTAATGTGCTTAGGCGACTTAATCTGAGTAGAGTAGTCCCAGTCACCTGGGTGGTAGGTCAACATATGGTATGCAACTGGCTTTTTATACTTATTAACCTCTACACCCATTCGTATTTCGTTGCCGTTGTCCAACCTTTCGTTCTTTTGCTCATCGACCATGTCAGCCTCGATGATCTGCAACGAGAACGAGTCCGTAAAATCTTTATTCCGGTGCATAATTACAAAAGCTTCGCCATCTTTGGCTACTAGCTCGATAATTAGCTTCTGCACGTCGATCCAGCTCATTTTGCCGTCTACAGTGCAGTTTCCGTATCGACCCCAGTTCTTAAACGCGGTTTCTACTGCCTGATTACCGCTTAGGTCCAAGTTACCAACCGAATCGACGGCTTTTGCCTGCAAACTAACGCCTTTTTCGCCAACTACATTAGTCTTTAGTAGGTCAAAATAACGTCGTGCATAGTGGTTATTGATCGATAAATCCCTGGACCTAGCGCGCAATTTGACCAGTGCAGAGCGTAATTCAGTGTCTGCAGAGGCTTCAGATGCGTTAAAATCAGCGAATAAACGGCCAGAATTGACGCCTTGATAGCCTCTTTTCTTCATCTTAGGCACAAACGCCTCTTTCTTAGGCTTAAAAATGTCCAATATGCCCATATTAGAACCTCACCATGATGGTAGCGCCAGTTTGACGATGATATTTAGCGTCTAACTTGGCTTTTTCGGACTTCACAAGGCCGTCGTATGATTCCCTCGCATCCATGAGTTCTTGCAACGACATTTTAGTCAAGCTTCGACCTTGTATAGAGTAGTTGCTAACGTCAGAGTCTGCCTTACCGCTTAAAAGTGACTCAATCTTGGATAGCATGATCTCTGCGTGAGATCTTGGGTCTGCGTTGTTCGTATCGAGGTCTGGAATTACGTTGAATTCGCCACGGGTAATTACGTGCCTAGCAGAATCAGAGTTCCTAACGATCTCTGCCTGCCAGTGATATATTCCTGCGTCGTAGCCTGCAGTAACCGTCGAAGCAACCTGTACCAGGTAGTGATCGGTCTGCCCAGTCGCAGTAATATTGATTTCATTGCTTCCTTGCGCTACTCGACCCACATAGTGCAAGGTGTACAAATTGGTAGGATAGTCGCTAACTAAATCGCTGCGCTTCCACTGAAGGTAATCACCGACAATAATATCTTCCGGTTCACCTTCTTTTATTTCAGTGAAGAAATTAGCCATAGTTCATCACCAGTTATTGACGAAGCCTTTTTTCATAGGCGGTATAAAAGGAGCTCTCGCGTTTTTCTGCGGCTCCTTTTCGGTTGCATCTTCTCTGTATTCTAACCTATCAAGAATGCTATTTACATCTGTGTTTAAAATTGATAAAGCAGCAATTCCATAGCAGAAACAATCAAGTGCTTCATTCCTCGGACGTATCTTAACAAAGACTCTTTTCTTGTAACCTCTTACAAATCGTGTAACGACCTTCTCGGCAGTAAGTTGCTGAAAATAAGTGTCAGGCAAGTCGTCTGAGAAGTGGATGTATCCTGCACCTGGCTGTTTAACTCGCATTCTAGCGAATAATAAATCCTTTGTAGCGTCACTGCCGACCATAAAAAGAGGACACTTAACAGTATTATTCTTAGACGGGCGTCCCGCGATTGGCACACCTTCGCCACCTTGGCCCTTAATCGCAAAGACCCTGCGACCATAGTGTTTCTTACAGAACTTATAAACAGTATTAGTGAAGTGACCACCGCTATCAACCGCTGTCGAACGTATAGATATTTCTCTGCCATCTTCTGTCTCAAATGTTCTGAATAATAATATCTCTAAGTCTCGCCACAACTGAGGAGTGCTAGGGTCGCCCACAATTACGTCATGCGAATAGACATAGCACTCATCGTCCTTTGCCCAAAATATCGTAGTCGCTTCTAATCTATCGTCCTGCACATCGACTCCGCAAGTAGCAAACGCTACAGTAGCCGGCACCATCGGCATAGGCTCTCTTCGTTCTGCGAGTTCGTGGTCATCGACCTTCTCCCCTTCTTCCTCGTAGGTTTCAGCAAGAACCGTATTAACAAATACCTTGAGCTGCTCAGGGTTCTTCTTCACAGACAGGAACTCTTTAACCATATCGCTAAGGCTAGCCCAGGGTGAGTACAAGCCGCTAATGTGAAATCCAGCAATGCCCTTGAACGCTTCGTTAGCTTTCCACTCACCTTTCGCAATAGACCAACGCCGCTCGCCATCGTTCCACATAGCCCCACAACTGTCGCAACAATATGCCGCCGTCATAGGATCGTTATCGAACCATCGTACATGAGACCACTTGATCGTCTGGCTTTCGTTGCAGTGCTTGCAAGGTACGTAAAAGCGTCTTTGGTCACTAGCGTCATACGCATCCTCGATGGCAGACGCATTCTTATTAGTCGGAGTAGACACGCTAACTATCTTGCGATTAAAGAATGTTGCAGTTCTCTTCCTTGCCAACTGAATCGGGTTTCCTTCCGACCCGGCAGAGGTGGGCATCCTATCGACCTCATCCGCTAACACAACTCTAATCGGTCTCGACGCGAGTCCTGCTGCAGAGTTGGCGCCAGTCAGGCTTAACGAACCGCCGCCAGTAAACACCTTATGCATAGTAGTGTTATTAGCATCCCGGGCTCTGGCTTCTTTGAACTTACCCTGCAGGCAGGGTGTAGACCTGAGAAGCCCATTAGCAATCCTGTCCTTAGAGAAGCTCTGAGCCATTTCCACTGTAGGCTGCAGCATTAGAACAGGACACGGGTCCAGGTGCATGTGCATGCCGATAATGTTCAGCAAGATCTCGCTCTTACCCAACTGAGCGCCAGCCATTACGACAATCTCTTTGACATGCGGATCACTATACGAATCCATGATGCCCTTTTGGTATGCCTGAGACTTCCAGCGACCAGGCTGACTACTTGTTTGCGAGTCCAGTCGCCTTTCTAGGTCTGCCCACTCGCTTAGACTTCTTTTTGGCGGGGGCTTTAGGCTCGTCATCGCTTTCCGCAGATGGACCTTCAATTCTTTTCGTTGATGCTGGGTCAAATAATGGATCATAGCTACTCAGTTCTTCTAAGGCTTCGTTGATTAGTTGCTCACATATCTCCTGACACGCCGGCGGCTCTGTTTCTACCGCTAACATTGGCGCTGCTTTAGTCGGAAGCGATAATAACTTACCTCGCAAGGCGTTTAACACATCTTTCCAAGCGTCAACTACGTCATCCGCGAGAACTAATATACCCTTAACCTTAGCTAGCTCCAATTCTGCGATCTCAGCTTCCGCAGAAATCTTCCTGGTTCTCGCCTCGTCGTAAGAGCTACCTATCAGCACCCCTCCTGTGCCTGCCATGCCGCCTCCTTATAACTAATAGTCATGTTTAG
>TARA_R110000765_G_scaffold388456_1_pt1 | contig 17096 bp, 10 predicted proteins | sample TARA_R110000765 | Tara Oceans TARA_R110000765 (sample SAMEA4398168) | marine metagenome | biome: Polar Biome; feature: [MES] marine water layer (ENVO:01000295) within the mesopelagic zone...; material: water (ENVO:00002006), including particulate matter (ENVO:01000060) such... | reverse complement strand
TATATATTAATGGGAATACCTAAATGGCACGTTTCTTCCAGATAATTTTTTGCATCCTCTGTCATTAGATTATTTTCACTCACATCCAACACTTTTAAATACTCTACAGTGAAGCGTATTTCTGGTGTCGCAAATAAATTCAAGGCTAGCGTCATGTTTCTTTCAAGACCTCCAAAAACACTGCCGTTACTTAGGTCTATTTCACTGTAACGCATAGCAAGTTCCCATGCCCAGCTGCCATTTTGGCCAAGAATACTTTGTGGTTTAACGATACCAAACTTACCCTTTTTGTAAGCTCGTCGATCATTGGTTAAAAATAAACTCGATTGCATATACCAACTACTAAAATCTAAGTTTTCTGTCCCTGTATTTACTGAACTTTGAATATATTCACTCTGAACATTAAACCGATTGTAGTTAACCGCGATTTCAAATCCTACTTGCGAGTAATCTTCAACGTCGTTGATGCCTCCCGTATCAACTAATTGGGTATTAGCCACAAAAATTTTCCGGATTCGATTTAAGCCTAAGCGTGTCATTATCACCATTATGAGAGTACAAACTCGCGAGGTTTAGAAATAGCTAGAGTTTCTGTTTTTTTACCCTGTTGTTCAGACATTAAGTGCTGATATTGCTCGGCACTTAATGTACCATTATATTCTAAAGCATCGAGTAAGGTTGCCAGCTCAGATTGAGCGCTAACCTTGGTTGCGAGTAACAAACTTAAACTAAATGCTAATGATTTTTTCACGATTTCCCCAAATACTGTTTGAATAATAAAAATCTAGTTAATGATTAAATGCAGGATTTAACTATGTTTTACGCTAAAGTCATTGTATGCATTGAGAGTTAACTCACTAATCGTCTTTAGTTCTTGGTAAATAAGCTCAGCTTTAAAAAAATCTTTTTCAAAACAGGCTTGTTCTAAGTTTTGGCAAAATGTGTACATGACCGTTGCCCCCAATGAACCAGCAGAGCTTTTCAGAGCATGAGCTTGCTCTTCTAGCCCTGCAAAATCCAACTTCTCTAACGCTAGCTCAATCAACTGTGTGCGTTCTTGTAAATCGGTGATAAATAAGTTAACTAAGGTTAATACTACTTCTTCAGACATTTCCTCGGCCAAACGTTTAAGTACGTTTTCCGATAATACTTTGTCGTCATTTAAAGGGGGACTAACGTGGTTTTTTGATTTAATGTCGGTGTTGTATATACAATGATTAATGCTATCGATTAACACTTGTGTATCAAAAGGTTTGCCGACAAAACCCGCCATTCCTGCAGCTTTACATCGTTCCATTTCAGCTATCTCGGCATTTGCGGTCATGGCTATTACTGGGGTGTTTTGATTAATACCTACGCTGGATTTTAAATGTTCTACCGCGACAATCCCATTCATTTTTGGCATACGAATATCCATCAGGATCACATCAAAAACTTGTGTTTTGAAGACTTCAAGCGCTTCAATGCCGTTACATGCAAATACAACTTGGAAGCCACGGTTTTTTAATGCTTCGCCCGCAATAAATCGATTCGCTTCCATGTCATCAACCAATAAAATACTTTTTTTATCATTAAGAACACTATGACTTAACTGAGGTTCCATTACTGAATATGCGTTGTTTTTATCGTTTAAAGAACATATATCGTTAAAAAACAGTGGTCTATTGATACGATTGAAACCTAGACGTGAACTTGGCGACGTTTCACCTAAGCTAGCAATACAGTGAATTTTAATATTAAGAGACTGTAACCAAAGATTATTACTGTCGTTAACTATCATCCCGTCTCCTAATAGCCAAACTGCAGTTTTACTTAATAGTTGCGGGGGTATTTGCTCACGTAACATGTCGATATTTTCAAAGCTAAAAAAGTCGATACCCATCTTCTGCATTTTGTCAGCAAAAACCCCATGTAAACTTTGATTATCCGAAACGAGTACCATTGGGCCGTCAAATTCTGCTTTGTCTATCGCTTTATCAGCAACAAACTCTACTGGGAGCGTAAAATAAAAGTCGCTGCCTTGGCCTAATTCACTACTAACACCAATTGAGCCTCCCATTAATGTAATGAGCCCTTTTGCTATATTTAAGCCTAAACCCGTGCCGCTGGAATTTGCCTCTAATCTAGAGTCTACCTGTTCAAACTCTTCAAATATCTTATTTAAATATTCTTCTTTAATGCCTATCCCAGAGTCTTTGACATTCACTAGTAGTGCATCTTTAGCATTGGCTAACTGGCTCCGTTGCATAGTCACTAAAACAATCCCACGCGGAGTGAAATTACAGGCATTATCGACTAAAATATTGAGTATTTGACGTAAGCGTGGTGCATCAGTAATAACTGGTCCAAGACACTCTGGCGAAACATCACCAAGGATAGTGAGCTCTCGGTTAGTAATTTTAGCTTCGGCACAATTCAAAACATCATCAAGTAAGGGTAAGAGTTCTACCTCACTAGGTTTTAATGACATGCGTCCAGCTTCAATTTTAGAAAAATCGAGTATGTCATTAACAACCTCTAGCAGTGCTCTACCACTATTTTTTGCTGTTTCTAACAAGCGGATATGCTCGGGTGGCTCTTTAATTTTTTCTGCGACTAAATTAACAGCACCTAACACCGCGTTCATTGGTGAGCGTATTTCATGGCTCATTTGTGATAAAAATCTAGATTTCGCCTGAGATGCCTTCTCTGCGGTTTGTTTTGCTTTGGTTAGATGAATAGTATTTTCATTGAGCTTTTTCTGATCGTCGTCGATCTTATCTAACATCACATTAAAAGCTTTTGCAGTAATGCCAAGTTCATCGTTTGACGCAGTATCTGTCCTAGACGACATATCTCCTTGGGTTACAGCAATGGCTACTTTTTGCAACGCAAGTAAACCTTTGGTTAAATACCTGCTAAGTATCAGCGAAATCAGGCCAACCATTAACAATTCAGCTAAAGCGATACTAAATAAACGGTAGCGCGCTTTGGTTATAAATAACAATAATGAGTCGACGGGTAAGCCTACTTGTACTTTGGCAAACTCTGTTCCTGATTCAATGACTAAAGCCTGAGCATCAAATATATTGTCATCGACCTGATAAACTTCAGCATCTTCGATAAATCCATTTTTTAAACTACTGGTATCCCCCGCCTGTGCCAGAATACCAATACTGTCTAATACACGAATATAACGAACATCTTCGAGTTCAGCTATTTGTTGGGTAATTTCGTCTAGCGCGGCAATATCTGATGAAATCACTGCATTTTTAGCGAGTAAGCTAAATAAATGAGAAGTTTCACTGGCTCGTTTGTATAAAGCTTCTTCACCTGATTGCTCAAGGTATGCTAGTGACTGCCAAAGTAACAACAGTAAAAATAGAGCTTCGGTAATGCCTATAAATAACATTGTTTTAATTCGAAATGACATAGAGCTTCCCTGAGCCGAGGAGTAAGTGTTGTTAATTTTTACCAAGCAGAAGGTCAATATCTAAACTGCGGACATCATTCCATTCTTGATCGTTTGCTTGAGTAAAGCCTTTCATTCGCAATGGCGTGAGTAATTGAACGTTAGAATCAGAATTTTCAATATCTAAAAAACTACTAAGTAGTTTTTGTCGTGTCTCATCGTTAACCCGCGGATGAGTAGCAATAGCGTGAGGTGTGTAACCGTCTGATGTCCAAATGATTTTTAATTGCTTTCGAAGGAACTCTGGCAATGCATTAAAAGTACGTATAATTCCACCTCCAGCAACGAAACGCCCCATTACAATATTGCGATAGACGGCGTCATGGGAATTCACGTATTTACTTTGAAAACTAATATTTTTTTGAGCTAGAGTCGCCTTAGGGATCAATGTTGCAGCAAAAGACGCGGGAGCGGGAAAAGCGATTATCTGCATCGATAAATCTTCGAGCTTATTTATTTTACTATTTTTATTAGTAACGATAATGCCTTTAATTTTTTTTCCTAATTCATGTACAAGGGCTTTAAAACCCTCTTTTTCACTTAACACCGCGTAGTGGTATGGATTCATATAAGCAATATCATATTCACCTGCCATTAATCGCTTTTCAAACGTGGGGATATCGGGAGCTGTTGCAAATTTTAGTTCAATACCTGTGTTATTGCTTATCAACTTAAGTAAGGGAACCCAGTTACGAGCTAACTTAGCCGCAGATTGCTGGGGAACTATCCCAAAAACTAGCGTATTAGTGTTACCCGTTTCAGCAGTATCTGCGCTAACGAAGCCGACAAAACACGTGATATAAAATATTGTTAAGCATTGAATTAATTTCTTCATCAATTTCCCTACGCTTTTCTAAATTGGTATATATTTAGTAGAAGCAATTAATAGTCCACTCTAAAAACAACATCCAGATAAAAAACATATCCATTTGATATAATTATATTATTTTGTTTCTTCGTTGAAAAAAATTGATGAATCTGAGTGGTTTTTAATTGGACTCGCAATATGCAAATCAAATTGCGTTGCATATTTGAAGTTAATTAATATTTCGTTTTACCATTGTGTTTCACACTGTATGTACCGCTCTTTTTTGTGTGTTATGGTCACAGCGTCAAAGATAAATTCATCATTGCGCAGTAAGGAGATAAGGGGATTTGTTCCATCCCCTTATAGGCTTTTTAACTTATAAGCTCGTGTGCAAAATAGGTAAAGACATGCTTTGAGCGTAAGTATTGATTAGGCCGGCTCTTTATTCCTCAATTCTAAATATAAGAAAATGCACTTTTCAAAGGCAGGTATCAGCGCCTCTCTGTCAGGTGTCGATAGTCTTAAACGAGTTTTGAATTCAGCTAAACGTCTTTCTATCGTTCTCACACCAGAAGGGTTCTGTCCGAAGATCAATAAGTAAAATTATCTTCATGCTGTACAATTTTTAGGTAACAATCATCCACATACCGCTATCAAACAAAATCCATGCGTGGCATTGGACCATCAATAACATTTGTCACTTATATTTCCGCGTGTCGTTGAACATAATTTAATTTGATACTTTATTAATTAATAAGTAATAGATTTACAAGTTAACTTGGCAATAACCGTAACCGTCTTCTGCTAATCTATTTATATAAATGCTAACTGAACCGGCTGAATCTAATCTGCTCATACAATCTGTTATGCTAACTTTACCGCTGTATATATTGTTAACCGTATCAAACAAATCGAGGAAAACGATATTTCCAATATCAGTAGGAATAGTACTTGGGTCTGGTGGAGAAGCGAAGTTTTCACATTCGGCGCGGGTAAAAGTGCCGTCCGAATTGGCGGTAATGTTAATGTTATAAGCTGTTGAAGCACTGATACAATCCAGTATGCTGACTTTTTCAATGGGATTAGTCGGATCCAGTAAATCCACATTATCCAACACAGCAAGATCAGTGAATACGGGTTCGGGCGGAGAAGTGTCATCCGGTGGATTACCTAAGTCATCTGTTCCTGTGCCGTTATCTGGTGGAGTCGGATTATTAAAAACCACCGTGCCTCCTTCTAAGCTTGGTGAGCTCCATGCTAAGCCCTCACTACTACTATTACCTGAAGTTGCAGAAGTTCTCTTTGTACCATCAAAAGCATATTGTTGTTTAGCTTCGATTGAATCAGCAATATCCAATAGCTCTGTCACCACAGCATCACGCATAATGCCAAAACCAATGATAGAACCAATAGTCATGATGGTCGCGAGTATGATGAGTTCGGTCGTTAAGACAAAGCCGCTCTGCTTTTTCACAGGGGTCATTACTATGCATCCAATTTAAAAAGCCATAACTATCCTCTATGCAACTTTGTTGCCATTCTGAGTTTTTTACCCAAGAATAAAAACACCACCTATTCTTTTTTGATAGCTTTACTCAGTATTTCACAGCAACAACAGATAAATATTTTACCTTAGGGTGTCGACATTTATTCACTTAAGGTAGTCTGGTGGTGAAATGTCATAAAGGCGTAATAATATTGAATAATGAAAATGCAAAAAATGAAGTCCCTTCATTATTTAGTAATACTGTCAGAATAGATGGCATATCCCGATAAGAATGAAAGAAAAGGGCGGGTATGAAAAAGCAAGTTTTTCCAGTTCCAGATAATGAGCAACAAAGAATTGCCGCGTTAAAACGCTACGCCATATTAGATACACCACCGGAAGAGGTCTTCGACCGCATCACTAGGTTGGCTGCAGCCTTTCTCGATGTGCCAATTACTCTAATTTCATTGGTCGATGACACCCGCCAATGGTTCAAATCCAGTGTTGGACTTGATGCAACACAAACTGACAGAGAAATTGCCTTTTGCGCCCATACGATAGTTGAAGATCAACTTATGGTTGTGTCCGACGCTAGGCAAGATAAGCGTTTCAGTCAATCCCCACTGGTCAAAGGTGAGCCACATATTGCCTTTTACGCTGGCGCTCCGATAAAAACGTCCGATGGCTATAACTTAGGTACACTCTGCGCTATCGACACCACTCCACGCCAGTTAAGTGACCCACAAAAATTAGTATTGCAAGATCTGGCTGATATGGTCTTGGACGCACTGGAATTAAGGTTAACCAATGCAAGAGTGACGGATGAAATTGCATTGCAAAACGTCGAATTCAAAACGCTCAATCAAGATTTAAATCTATTGGGTCAAGTATTTATTAACCTCGACTACAGCATTCTGTTTTTTGACAAATTGGGTTATATCAAATCAATGAGTCAAATAACTGCTGAAATGTTCGGTTATAAGCTCAGTGAAATACTTGGACAACATATCAGTATATTTTTTCCTTCTCCTTACAAAGCTCTTTTTAATGAAGTATTCAATATCCAAGCTAGCAAATCAGCTATCAAGATCAATAATATTCCTTTGCAAATTTCCGGTTTACGTAAAGACGGTAGTATTTTTCCTTTAGAACTATCGCTGGCAGAACTAAAAATTGAACAGGGTTCAGCATTAAGAGCCCTGTTCCAGGACACCACTAATCGTGATTTGGCAGATAAAATGCTGGAACAATTTAAGTTCCCACTTGATATTTCACAAGATTTTATCTTTATGTTTCGCGAAGATACATTCAAGTTTGACTATGTTAGCCAAGGTGCTCTCAAGCTAACGGGTTACTCACAAGAACAGCTCCATGAAATGACGCTTTGTGACTTAGACAAGACGCTTGATACGACCCAATTGCGCCAAAAGCTATTACCAATATTAACGGGGCATCAACCTGATCTAACTTATGAAACCACATTAGGCACTAAAGTTGGCGGCATAATCTCTGTGCAAATAGCATTCAAGATTGATGGAGATGAGAAAATAGGCAAACGCATTGTTGCTGTTGGTACCGATATAACCGAACGCAAAAAAAACCACCAAGCCATTCTCGACAATCAGGCGCGACTACATGCCATAGTGGATACCGCGGTAGATGGCATTATCACAATCAGTGAACAGGGCTTAATCGAAACCTCCAACCGCGCGGCCGAGGAATTATTCGGATTTGACAAGGAGGAGCTTAAGGGTCAGAACGTCAAGATCTTAATGCCAAATTCTTATGCCCATGAACATGATGGCTATTTAGATAATTACAAACGTTCGGGTGAAGCCAAAGTTATCGGCATAGGTCGTGAAGTAACGGGGAAACGTAAAGACGGTAGTGAATTTTCAATAGAGTTATCTGTCGCCGAAGTACAATTGGGTAATGCCCGTTTATATACCGGTATCGTGCGTGACATATCAATGCGTAAAAAAAACGAAGCAGACTTAATTCAAATGATGGATGCTGCTGATAGCGCTAATAAGGCTAAAAGTGATTTTTTATCCAGAATGAGTCACGAGTTACGCACACCACTTAATGCTATTGTTGGCTTTGCAGAAATTATGCAGATGGAGCCTTTGGCTGGTATTCAAAACGATTACATCGACCACATTCTCAAAGCTGGGAAACATTTATCGTCATTAATCAATGAAGTGTTGGAAATTGCCCGTATCGAAGCTGGCCAACAAAATTTATCCGTTGAAGCGGTACAGGTAAAACAACTGATTAAAGATACTTGGGGTTTAATGCAACCCATGGCAGCCGAAAGAGGCATAAAGTTTAGCTATAGTGACAATTCAACTGATTATTATGTACTGGCAGATCTTCAGCGGATCAAACAGGTATTGCTTAATTTGCTCTCCAACGCCGTTAAATATAACAATAAATATGGCAGCATTAATGTGGTCTGTAGCAAAAGCACCCAATACGACGTACTACGTATTGCTGTGCAAGATACCGGTAATGGTATTGAGCCACAAAATCATTCAAAAGTATTTGAAGTATTTGAAAGATTAAATGCTGATCAGGGCCAGGAAGAAGGCAGTGGAGTTGGTCTCGCTCTAAGTAAAGCATTGATGCACGCCATGGATGGAGAGCTGGGTTTAGATTCTGTCATTGGCACAGGAAGTACATTTTGGCTAGAGCTACCTTTAGGCCAGCCAGTAGACCAGCAGCAGCTATCACAAAATGACGATCGACTTGCCTTCACTACTGCCGCAATAGAAAACTCTCGAGTTTTTAATTTACTTTATATAGAAGATAATTTATCTAACCTGCGTTTAGTTGAAGCCCTGTTGGCCCGTCGCCCAGATTTAATCTTAACTCCTGCGATGCAAGGCAATATTGGTATTGAACTTGCGTTAAAACATTTACCCGATTTAATTTTATTGGACATGCATTTGCCCGATATACAAGGTGATGAAGTATTATCCAAATTACGCAATAATCCAGTAACCAGCGCCATTCCTATACTGATACTCAGCGCTGACGCGACCAGCAGCCAAATTGACAAATTACTTGGGATGGGCGCCAATGCCTATATCACCAAACCTTTGGATATTAGAAAATTTATCGCGGTAGTAGATGAAACTCTAAGAAAAATACGCTGATGATCAATAGCTAACTTGTAGTCTATCTGCGCTTTTAGAACGCACTCGCAATATGCGATGCATTTTGAAAGTGAAAATGCGTCGCAATATGCAAAAACGTTACTTTTAGCCTGCACTGAGCTATTAAAATACTTAACCAACTGATTTTAAAGATAAATAAATAACAATTCGATATGGAGCGTTACTTGCAATAAACATAACGAATGAATCAATTTTAATTAGTAGGACCGATTTTTAATGAACTCAAGAATAGATGTGTTGGAATTAGTACAATGTTTGGCCTCGTCAATGATCGCCAGATTACCCCAACCTATTTGTTGTCGCCTACTGAATAAAACCGGTTTTAACCAAATATCTCTCTACAGCGAGCCACAAACTTTGGTGGACTTAATCAGTCCGAATATTCAAGTTGCTATTGAGCATGCCAAACACGCTATCACTATTAAACTTTATGCGGCAGAAAACCAATTGTCCCTAGATTATTTTTATGATGATAACGATATTCCGTTAAGCTCAAGTGAGCTACCAGAAAAAGCTATTTTGGATCAAGCGTTACCAGAATTAATTGGCCAGCCCATCAGAATAAAAATTCACTCTGACGACAAACTATTAAAACACTGTTTTCGTTCTTTTGAACAAAATATGAACATCCATTGTGTGACAGATACACAAGAAGAAAATACCCAACAATCATCTTGGGATATTGAGATTAACGATTTAAGAAGTGTTCAGAATAAGGAGCAAGATCAGCCATCTGTGATTAATCATTCGAAGATAACGCTTCGCTCATTACCACAATTACAAAACACTAAGTCGAGCGAAGATATCGATTTATTCTGGCCTTTTTTCGATAGTGATCTACATAATATTTTGGGAGAAATGAAAGAATTAAGAAAACCCAGGGTGCTAGTGGCTGACGATAGCATGCCAAGTAAAATGGCTACTATGGTCATGCTTGAACATCTAGGCTGCACGGTAAGTGGTGCTAGCGATGGAATTGAGGCCCTTGAACTTGCCAGTCAACACTCTTTTGACCTGATTTTTTTGGACGAAAAAATGCCAGGGCTGTTTGGTAGTGATGTGGCTCTGCAGTTACGTGACAATAATGGACAAAATCAGCTAACGCCTAAAATATCCCTAACCGGTATCACGGATTCAGATTCGATCAACGTATTATACGAAAAAGGCATCACCCACCATATAGTGAAACCTATCACAAAATTGGTATTAGAAAACTTTCTAATGCAATGGCGCAATAATTAGAATCTGCAACATTAATGACTCTGGAGATAAGAATATGAACCACCTTACTAACACCGCCCTCGTTCTAATCGGTTATCAGAATGACTACTTTTCTCCTCAGGGCATATTACACAAAGTCATTGATGAATCCTCTAGAGCTACAGGCGTATTGGAAAACACCCTATCCTTGTTGCGTAATCAAGGCAAAGAATTTGGGGTAGTTGTCAATACACCAATTCATTTCACCGAAGATTATAGTGAACTCAATGAGCCCATTGGTATCCTGCAGGTAATCAAGGAACAAGGTGCCTTTAAAGAAGGAACTTTTGGCGCAAAAATTATTCCTCAATTGGACGAATTTAATGATTTTATCCAGGTCATTCCAGGCAAACGCGGCCTTAATGCTTTTTCAAACACTAATCTAGAAAAAACATTGCTGGATCACAATATTACTGACATCGTTTTCGCTGGCACTGTGACCTCGATATGTATCGACTCTACCGCAAGGTCAGCAATTGATATGGGATTTAAGGTAACTATACTGGATGATTGCACGTCTAGTCGTACACCTTTTGAACAAAAATTCTATTGTAACGATGTTTTTCCTTTGTACGCGAAGGTGTGCCATTCTTCTACTTTGCAAGCCAATAGCTAAAAGGAATTAGCAAAGTGACCAAGGGCAACAGTGACGAGTTACAAGTACAAATTCAGTATGCGCTGATTGAAAAACTCTCCGAAAGTCAGCAAAAAATGAGTACCTTGCTGTCGTTACTCGATGAGTGTGTCTTTGAATGTAGCAGTGATTTTATTTTAACTTATGTTAACTCGGCTTGGACTCGTCAACTTGATTATCAAGCGGATGAATTGATCGGTATTTCTTTGGTACAACTGGTACCTAATTTTAATTTAAAAGAATGGTTACAAGTACACACAGAAAAAAACATAGACCAGAACATCCCTCAGCGAGTAGAAATACAACTTCGCAATAAGGCAAATGTATTACGCTGGTTTGAATTACGCATGGTAAAAAGTGATCAAATGCAAATGATTGGTTCGCTGTTTGATATTCAAGATCACAAAGAAATGGAAGCTAGGTTAAGGCAAAAAGAAGAAGAAACCCGCAAGCTCTCGCTGGTGGCCAGCCACACTAAGAATATGGTGGTAATTACTGATAGTTCGGGCTGCATAGAATGGGTAAACAGCAGTTTTGAACAGGTGACTGGATATAACAGAGAGCACGTTTATGGGCTTAAACCCGGTGCTATCTTGCAAGGTCCAGAGACCGACCCCGACGTTGTGGCAACCATGTCACAAGCTATTTGTGCTAAACAAGCTTTTAGTGTTGAGCTAATTAATTACACTAAAATGGGCCAGCCTTATTGGGTCGCTATTGATGCCTCTCCGGTTAAAGATGAGCTTGGTGAGATAAAAAATTTTATAGCCATTCAGTCAGACATTAGCCAGCGAATTAAAGCCGAAAAAGTCGCAGCTGAAGCCGAGCATAACTATCGAATTGTCGTTGATAACATTAGCGAAGTTGTACTGCGCTTGCAGCCTGATGGCAGTATTCTATTTATGAATCATGCTTGGAGGGACTTAGTTAAGCGGCATAAAAATCAATGTCTTGGTATTGCCATCAATCAATTTATCAGCGAAGTCAACCAAGTAGAAGTGGCACATGCCTTAGCCAACTTTCGTCAGGGAAATAGAGATATTTGTTGTTTGGAACTACAAATGGAATGTGGTGATGGTACACACACTTGGGTCGAAATGACCATGACACCGGTCGAAGACAGTCAGAATGGTCAATTGGCTGCTATCGCTGCAACCATAGTCAACGTTGATGACAGAGTATGCGCAGCCCAAACACTGCAAGAAGCTAAACAACATGCTGAAGGACTAGCCCAAGAGCGCAGTCGGTTTTTAGCCAATATCAGTCATGAAATACGCACCCCCCTCAACGCAATGATTGGTGCCAGCGAAATATTGCAAAACACTGGCCTCAATCAGGAACAAGATCGTTTTGCTAACATGATCCAATCGAGTGGTAGCGCCTTACTTAGCATACTCGACGACGTATTGACTTATTCTCGTTTTGAAGCAGGTGCGGTCACATTAGAAAATCGGCAATTTGATTTAGGTGTATGTATTGATGAAGCAGTAGATATTGTTTCTGAAAATGCCTTAGCCAAAAAAATAGAATTAATTTTAAGCATCAGCGCTAAAACGCCCTTGAATATCATTGGTGACAACGTTCGTTTACGTCAAGTAATGATTAATTTGCTGGCTAACGCCATTAAATTCACCGCTCAGGGGCATGTCTATATTCAGGTAGATTGCCTGACCAATGCAGACAATCAACTCATTTTAGACATAGCTATTGAAGATACCGGCATTGGTATCGCAGCAGAAAAAATATCCCAACTGTTTATCCCCTTCATGCAATCAGATATTTCCACTACCCGTCAATATGGTGGTAGTGGTCTTGGATTGGCCATTTGCCAACAAATATGTGACGCGGCAGGAGGCAACATCAGTGTTGAATCCAAACTGGACGTAGGCAGCACTTTCCGCTTTCAGTTTCCGATAGATAGTGATTTAAAAAGTGCGCGCAACATACTTATAAAACTACCGCAGCGCACTGACAGAAATATATGGGTGGTCGGTCAAGCTCCACAGTTAAATCATGCAATTAGCCAGGCTCTACAACGTTATAAAATTCCGTTCACGCAATTTAAAAGCGTCGATGAAATCACGGATGACATTGAATTAATTGCAGATTTAATTATAGTAACGGACCCGGCCATTACTCCCTTATGCCGCAAGATGATAGAAAATCGCCCCAAGTCCGATTTATCTGCATTTTTGGTCTCTCTAGATGTGTTAGGCAACAGCAACTGTATGCAAACAATTGGCAGCAATGAGCTTTTGGTCAATGGTCCATTTAAAGCATCACATTTTAATCGCATTATAGAACAGCTACATGAAATGCAAGGCAAAGCCAGTATTGAGCTGACTAAAAATAAGAGCTCAGCGTTTTTGAATGAGATCCAATTTATTAACGCTAACATTTTGGTGGTTGAAGATAACCCACAAAATCAGATTATTATGCAGCAGTTTTTACAACTCTGTGGCTGTCGGGTCATTCTGGCTGAACACGGGGTGGAAGCCTTAAAAAAATTACAAACTGAACACGTCGACATTGTTTTGATGGACATGCAAATGCCCGTTATGGATGGCATGACGACCACTAGACATATCAGAGCCAGTGATGCAGTTTTTCAACATGTCCCAATTATTTCGGTTACTGCGGATGCAGTTTACGGTGACAAGGAACGCTATTTAAGTGCTGGTATGAATGATTATCTAGCTAAACCCGTGTTTCGCGCTGAACTCTACGCTTTACTGGATAAACACATGCCTTTTGAAAAAAAGAAAACGCCAACGACGAGTAAAATACAACGCCTTATTAATATGCGAGATGTGATAAACAACATCAAACTGTAAACCGCGTTGCAAAATGCAAATCATTTTGAAAGTCACCTAATTTCATTAGTATGCATTCCTTCCCTGCCTTCTACCCTGCCTTCTACCCTTCCTATTTACCCCCCCTAAGTAACTGTTTAATAGAGGTTTAATTTATTGCTTAGGCTAACTGCAGCTGTTGGTCTGAATGTTGCGATATAGGAAGTAACCCTTGTTACAAAAACAATGTTTTTGAACACGCAAGATACAGGAGAGCAGCATGAAAAAATTAACAACAACATTAATCAGTTTTATCTGGTTTGTGTCCATATCAAGTGTCACCGCCGGTGGCCTAGAGTTTGTGGAAACCGCCGACAGTAAAAAATCGAAAGATACCCGCGAGTTAGTGCAGTGGACCCATACTCGATTGGTATTTAATAAACCATTAGAACGTATTGCTGTAGGTCAGGAAGAAACCTTACAAGTAGAAGTGCTGAGTAAAAATGAAGCACTAGCGCTGGCCAAAAAAGTCGGGCGCACGAGTGTAATGGTATGGTATTCAGATAAAACCTCAGAAACCTTCCTGTTTACCGTGACCTCGGATCTTAGTGTCTTACATCATGCGATTAAGGATATTCACCCAAATATTACGCTAACCTTAGCTCCTGATCGAGATGCCTTGGTACTACGTGGCATGGTGCCCACTATAAAATATCGAATTGCCGCCGAAGCAGCTGCTCGTAATTATTTTGAAGCAGGCCAAGGAGGAAATAATGACAATGTATTGTTGCAGTCTTCAGCCTTAGCCAGTTTGATGAGTAATTTCCGTATGCAAGATCAGGATGTGCAACCTTTATTACGTAAAAATAGCAAACCTGCCGCCATCATTAATCTCATTTCGGTGGAAACCTTACCTGAAGACATTGTTACCAGAGTAAAAAATACTATCGATTTGGTGGGAGGTGAATCAGTCACAGTTACACGTGTCCAGCACGGAGATATTCCAGATGCCAGTGAAGATACCTTGTTACTAAAGGGCTATGTAGATAACCAAGTTGAATTGGTGCGTGTATTAACCGTTGCTTCGCGTTTAGTAACAGGTGAAAACAGTGAAAAATCTAAACAAGCCGTCATCTCTATTCTGGCTAATGAGTCGGGTGGTTTGATGAACAGTAAAAAAGCTAATCCTGCGGCTGGTCTGGCTGGATTAGGTGGCTCAGGAGTAAGCGCTGGAACAGGCAATAGCGATAATAATATTGCCTCTAATATTGGCCGAGCAAAACTACTTTCGGTGGCGGGTGGTAAATTGTTATCGGTTATCGAAGTGAGAGATCTGCCCCTCGTTCGTGTTGCCGTGCAAATGTATGAAGTGAATCGTCGTCGTCTTAAACAATGGCGTCCAGATTTCTCGGTACTGAGTAACGGCTATGACAAAACAGGTGGAAATTTTGGTCTTGAAGGAGCTTCCGCCGGTACAGCCACAAAGATCGACAACGCCTTACAAGTACTGGGTGGCTCACTGGTTAATAACCTGCAGGTCGCAACCAAAGATTTTGCCTTTGACCTGTTGTTTTCCTTATTGGAACAGGATGGCATTTCCAAAACCTTATCACGCCCGACTCTGACCGTATTGGCGGGTGAATCAGCGGTGTTTTCAGCGGGTGGCGAAGTCCCCGTACCTACCGCCTTTGCACCTAGCGGAATCGCCAGTGGCGACCAAGTGAGTGCTAATACTTCAGGTGTATTTAGTGGCACTACCTTTAAGTCTTTTGGTGTGCAGTTACAAGTGAGAGCCATGGTTGATGAACATGATCGCATAACTCTGGATCTCAACCCAACTATCTCAACGCCAGATACCTTATTAACCCAGGAAATATCTTTGAGTACGGGTAGTGGCTTAAATACCTCTGCGTTTAATGTCAGAAGTATCAGTACTTCCACACGCTTACGTGACGGTCAACCCATGGTTATTGGTGGCTTAGTAAGTCGAGATATTAATGACAACCGAGATTTTGTACCTGGTATTAACAAGGTGCCTTTGTTGGGTAAATTAACCGAGTCTAGCGCCGAAGCCGACAATGAACGTGAACTATTCATCATTGTCACGCCAACCATAGTACGAGAGTTAGTACATGAGGTTAATCAATGGCAATTCCCAAGTTCAGAAACGCTTATGCACCAAGCCGTGTTTAATACTAATCATGCATTCAATCCATTACGTGAGGAGCCAAGAAAATGAATAAGCATCCCCTATTATTACTCAGTACCTTTGTCGCAGGTCTATTACTTTCAGGCTGCGCCACTCAGTCAAGTCCAACACAAGTTTATGCCCCAACCGAGCAGCTAGATGAGGTACTGCTTAAGTATGCAGAAGTTATCCCAGCTCCACCTAAATGTATGTTGGAGCAACAACAAGCCAAGGTATGTAGTGTCAAATCAGTTTCACGCCCACATACTAATGCTGCTTGCCACATTCAGCGCAGGAACTTAGAAGTTTGCCAAAATAATACACGAACAGAATTAAATATTGAGCCTGAATTAGTGTTAAACCTGAACTGTCACGATAGTACAAATCCTGTGACGGATTGTTATGGTTTGGCGTCTGATTTAAATGCGCTCATTGTGCAATACCCAAACAATAAACGCATTATGATGGCAACGGCGTTGGTAGAGTTTGAACTTGGTAATTCAGCCAATAGTCAGCAGATGCTCGATAACTTGCTGTCAAAACGTGGTGCATTTCCAGCCGCAGCTATCTTGCGTAGCCGAATCGCCATGGAGGAAGGTAATCTAACCTTGGCACGTTCAGTAGTGAGTAAACAACTCAGTATTACGCCAGATAACCCCTATTTATACGAAATGCAGGCCTCGTACTATTATGTTGAGGGGAAGTATACTGAGGCACTACAGTCGATTAAAATCGCTGAACGTTTTATGGAGCCCAATTGGCGCATTAGTTATCACCGCGGGATGATCTATGAAGCACAAGAGCAATGGTATAAGGCATGTCAGGAGTACACCCAAGTTCTAAAAGGCGATCCAAACAATAGGATAATATATGCCAAAGTACTGTTATTGGGAGAACATGTGAATTGTTATGTAAAGTCAAACTCTAGCACTTTCAAGCAATTGTAAACTCATATCTTTGGCTTAAAAGCCGTGTTGTTGATGGTTCAACAACACGGCTTTCTTATTGGGTATTGTTTAGCTAACTTATCTTCCTACATGGGCTATTAGTTAATGATTGAAAAATCATCAAAACAAACCTAATTGATTTGCAAAATGCAAAGCAGAATGTAGAAAGACCTGCGACTAGCTATCGAATAACCACCAACACAAAGCAAGATAGATAACCTAACCAACTGTTTTTATTGGACTTCACAAATTAATTTAAGCAATTCCTGTTTATGGCACAAGCCTCGCTTTAACTACAGCATGCTTAATCATCTTGAAACGATTAAGTGTAATCAACATCCCTTTTTTATA